>Ga0310786_10001172_pt1 | contig 42189 bp, 36 predicted proteins | sample AusTroGonzalo_MG_FD_203881 | JGI IMG/M metagenome (GOLD analysis project Ga0310786, IMG submission 203881) | Bovine rumen microbial communities from tropical cattle in Woodstock, Queensland, Australia - Gonzalo_03 (v2) (version 2) | ecosystem: Host-associated > Mammals > Digestive system >...
ACCTTCCTCATGGTGAGCGTGTCGAACCACGCACCACGCACCATGCCATCCGCAGGCAGGTCAACCCAGTTGCGCCTTTGCGCATTTCGTTCATACTCGCCTCCATTGACATGTCTCGCATAAAAAACTGCTGGTGGATCGGGGATAACCAACAAGCGGGGACGGGATGAGATCACTCTGGATGATCTGGACAATGGGCAGCGTTCTGGCTGTCACCATGATTTTTACCCATTCTGCGGCGCAGGAGCAGAAGAAATGGACCGTTGGGCCCTATAGTTTTTCCGATGAAATGGGCGGGTTCAGTATCCGCTCGGTCAGCGGGACCGGCACAACCGAAGATCCGATCGTCATCACCGAAGAGCTGAATGATATCGTTCCGGTCACGCTCGTCATTCGCAACGCCGGCGTGGGGAAGCCAGGATTCGTGCCCCAGGGTTTTGGCCTGCTGTTCCATCTGCAGATCCGGGCCATCAATGGCAGCGGCCGCCCGTGGCAGGAGTTTTTCTTCGAACTGCAGTCGGTGCTTGGGGAACCGAGCGACTATAGTGACGGGCTGTCCTTCTGCCAGCCGTGCGACAAGACAGGAATGATCCATTCCAATCTCTTTGCCGCCTATGAAGACAATCCCGAACCCTATGACCGCCTGACCTTTCAAGACGGCAAGGTTGATCCAAAGGCAAACGCGATCATGGATTTTCCGATTGGCGACTTTACGCCCAAGCGCATCTTTTATCTGGTGCAGGAGCCGCGCATTCCCTCCACCTGACCTTGCAATCACGCGCGCAATTTGCGACTTGAAGGAGAGACCCGCTCCAATCCGGGTTCAAGGATCAGCCATTGCCCGACCTGCGTGAACTCTTGCACTTTTATGCCGAAGCCGGTGCCGACACGCCGCTCGAGGACGTGCCGGTCGACCGCTTTGCCGCAGTGGAGCCCGCACGCAAGCCTGTTCAGCCGCCCGCAGCAACGCGCCCGGCAGCGCCGCAGGCCGAGCGGCCACGGCCGGAGCCGCAACCGGTGGCAGCGCCGGCATTGAACAAGACCTCCGTCCCCGACGACACCAAGATTGCACTGGCGCGGCAGCTCGCGTCGAGCGCCACCACACTTGAACAGTTGCGCGAGCAGCTTGCATCCTTCGATGGCTGCAATCTGAAATTCACTGCCAAGAACCTGGTCTTTGCCGACGGCAATCCGCACGCCCCCATCATGTTCGTCGGCGAGGCACCGGGACGCGAAGAGGATCTGGAAGGCGTGCCGTTCATCGGCCGTTCCGGGCAGTTGCTCGACCGGATGCTCAGTGCCATCGGCCTTGACCGCACCGGCGTCTACATCGCCAACACCATTCCGTGGCGCCCGCCGGGCAACCGCACGCCGACGCCGCTGGAGACCGAGATCTGCCGCCCCTTCTTCGAACGGCAGATCGAACTTGCCGGCCCCAAACTGCTGATTGCCCTCGGCGGCCCCGCCGCCAAGGCGTTGACGCACGCACCGGAAGGCATTTTGCGGCTGCGCGGCAACTGGAAAACCCACCGCACGGCGGCGGGGATCGACATCCCGGTCATGCCGACGCTGCATCCGGCCTATCTCCTGCGCAATTCAGCCCAGAAGCGCTTTGCCTGGCGTGATTTCATTGCCGCCAAAATACAGTTGCGCGCCCTCACGCAATAATTCATATGCCATGGCGCAAAACTGGAATGACAGTGTCGTAATTTCCGGCTCTGAAGCCCGGTGAAACCTGTACTTTCCGGTGCAGAAACGCAGGGTCCCCATATGTTTCGCCAACTCTTGCCGATTGCGGCACTGTTGACCAGCACCTTCCTGATGCTGACCGCCGGCGGTTTGGCAGGCATTCTGCTGCCCTTGCGCGCCGGAATAGAAGGCTGGTCGCCGACCACGGTCGGCTGGCTTGGCACGGGCTATGCCCTCGCCTTCACCGGCGGCTGCATCGTTGTCCCACGCCTTGTGCGCCGCGTCGGTCATGTCCGTGTCTTTGCCGTTCTCCTGACCCTGCTCAGCATGTCGATGCTGCTGCACGGGCTCATCATCGACCCGTGGGCCTGGACCCTGTTCCGGGCGCTTGCCGGTTTCTCGCTGGCCGGCAGCTACATGGTGATTGAAAGCTGGCTGAACGAGCGCGTGACCAACGCCTCACGCGGCATGGTGTTTTCAATCTACATGATCGTGTCGATGATCGGCCTGCTGGTCGGGCAATACATCCTGCCATTCGGCAATCCGGCGACACAGGCGCTGTTCATGATCGGCGCGCTGATCTATGCAGCAGCCCTCGTGCCAACCGGGCTTTCCAACGCCCAGTCGCCGCGGCCGCTGACCGAGGTTTCGCTCGACCTGCCCGGCCTCTACCGCAAATCGCCGGCGGCGATGATCGGCTCGCTGATTGCCGGTATCATAGCGGGCGCGTGGAATTTCCTCTCGGCGATCTATGGCCGCGAAATCGGCCTTTCCACCTTCGACATCGCCACGATGATTGCCAGCGCCATGATCGGCGGCGCCATCTTCCAGTATCCCATCGGGCGCATCTCCGACTTTGTCGACCGGCGCTATGTGATGGTGGTGGCCGGTATTGTCGGCGTCCTGTTGTCCGTGACGATGATCATCGTACAGCCTGTTACCCCCTGGGTCATCTATTCCCTGATGTTCGCCTTCGGCACGGTGTTGTTTCCGATCTATTCGCTCAATGTCGCCCATGCCAATGATTTTGCCGAGCCGAGCGAGTTCGTCAAAGTCTCGAGCGGGCTGCTGATCGTCTACGGCATCGGCAGCATGATAGGCCCGCAGATTGCCGGGCGGCTGATGGACGTCACCGGCCCCGCCGGTTTCTTCATGACCATGGCGGGCTGCTATGCAGCCTACGGTTCCTACGCCTTCTGGCGCAGCCTGCGCCGGGCCCGGCAGGTGCCGTCGGAGCGGCCGGACTTCGTCTACCGTGCGCCGGACAGGCCGCAGACACCGGAAACGCTGCAGCTCAATCCAGCCATCAGCGCGGCCAAGGACGACTAGGGTCAGCCCTGTGGCGTCGAGGCCTTGCGCGCCCTCGCCCGGGCAAGCCCGAGCTGGCGCTCGCGATAGATGATGAAGATGCCGGCGCTGATGACGATGACCGCACCCGTCATCATTTCGCTGGACGGAATATCGCCGAACAGCATGTAGCCGATGACTAGGCCGAGCAGCATCGACGTATATTCAAACGGCGCGATGGTCGACATGTCGGCATGCCGGTAGCTCTCGGTCAGAAGGATTTGCGCCACGCCGCCGGCAATGCCGGCCATGACCAGGAGTGTCGCCTGCATCGGCGTGGGCCAGACCCAGCCGAAAGGCAGGCTGACCAGCGCGATGACGCTCGACGCAATCGAGAAGTAGACGACGATGGTCGGGGTGCGCTCGGTCTGGACCAGCCGCCGCACCAGGAGCATGGCGATGGCCGCAAGCCCCGCCCCGCAAAGGGTGGCCAGCGCACCGATTGCCTCTTCGCCGCCGAATTCGCTTTGACCGGTGAAGAACGTCATGCGCGGCCAGAGAATGATCAGCACGCCGATGAGCCCGACAAACACAGCGCTCCAGCGGTAAAGCCGCACGGTCTCGCGCAGGAACACCGCGCTGCACAATACGGTCAGCAGGGGCGTGGCATAGCTGAGGGCAATCGCTTCCGGCAAAGGCAGCTTGGTAAGGCCGTAGAAACTGGCGCTCATGGCGCTGACGCCGACAAAACCGCGCCAAAAGTGGCTGAAGGGTTCATTGGTCTTGAACGCGACGTTCAGCTGGCCCTGCCACGCGATGAACACAACAACCGGAAAGATGGCGAAGAAGGAGCGGAAAAACACCAGCTGTCCCGCAGGGATGCCGTCCGACGCCTTCAGCAGGCTGGACATGCAGACGAAGACGCAGACCGAAGCGACCTTGAGGCCAATTCCGAGCATGACATTGGTGCTGCGCACCTTATCCGTGAGGGGCGGTCCACCGTCTTTCTGGTGAACGATAGTTGTCACGACTGGTATTCCTTGAGGGAGCGAACGGAGAGAAACAGAATTGATATATCTGTATAGGTTACTTTGACGAATCCTTCCAGATACCAATGCGATCACGTTGCATGTTTCAAGCACATACGGAAGTGAACAAAAGCAACAGCATACGCGGAAAAAACCGGCTGCTTTGTTGTATGCCGGGGCAAACACGGCTACGGTCCGGCACCACAAAAAGGACAGTTTCCCAATGCGTACCGATACCGGCCAGATCTTTCATCTTGAAGATTACAAGCCAACCGATTTTCTTATTCCTGAAACCCACCTTGAATTCTCGCTCCATCCCGAGCGCACCATCGTCAAGTCGACACTGCATATCGAACGCCGGCCGGGCGTTGCTGCCAATGCACCGCTTGTCCTTGACGGCGACGAACTGAAACTCATCGACATCAGCATCGACGGTGTCGCATTGGGCGACAATGCCTATGTCGCAACGCCCGATCGCCTTGAAATCAGCGCCCTGCCCGAGAGCGGCACGTTCAAGCTGCAGATCACCACGGAAGTCAATCCGACCACCAACCGCCAGTTGACCGGCCTCTACCGGTCCAGCGGCGTCTACTGCACCCAGTGCGAAGCCGAAGGCTTCCGCCGCATCACCTATTTCTACGATCGCCCTGATCTCCTGTCGGTCTATACGGTGCGCGTTGAAGCCGATGCCAAGGAAGCGCCGCTGCTTCTGGCCAACGGCAATCCGGGCGACAAGGGTGCTCTGGCCGATGGAAGACATTTTGCCGTCTGGCACGATCCGCACCCCAAGCCCGCCTACCTCTTTGCACTCGTGGCCGGCGATCTCGGTGTCATCACCGACAGTTTCACCACCGCTTCTGGCCGTCCCGTCGATCTCGGCATCTATGTCGAGCACGGCAAGGAGCCGCGCGCGCTCTATGCCATGGATGCGCTGAAGCGTTCGATGAAGTGGGACGAGGATGTTTTCGGCCGCGAATATGATCTCGACGTCTTCAACGTCGTTGCTGTCTCCGACTTCAACATGGGCGCGATGGAGAACAAGGGGCTCAACGTCTTCAACGACAAATATGTGCTTGCCGACCACGAGACCGCGACCGATATCGATTATGCCGGCATCGAAGCGGTGATCGCCCACGAATATTTCCACAACTGGACGGGCAACCGCATCACCTGCCGCGACTGGTTCCAGCTGTGCCTGAAGGAAGGCCTGACGGTTTTCCGCGATCACGAGTTTTCCGCCGACATGCGCTCGCGCGCCGTCAAGCGCATCGCCGAGGTCAAGGGTCTCAAGGCCCACCAGTTCCCGGAAGATGCCGGCCCCCTCGCCCATCCCGTGCGCCCGCGCCAGTTCCGCGAGATCAACAATTTCTACACGGCAACCGTCTATGAAAAGGGCTCGGAAGTCGTGCGCATGATCCGCACCATTCTTGGTGCCGAGCTCTTCCGCAAGGGGATGGATCTGTATTTCGAGCGCCATGACGGCGATGCGGCGACAATCGAGGACTTCATCAAGGTGTTCGAGGAGGCCTCCGGCGAGGATTTGAGCCAGTTTGCCCTCTGGTACGACCAGGCCGGCACGCCCAACCTTGCCATCACCTATGATTACGATCAGGCGACGCAGACCTTCGAAATCGAGATCGAACAGTCGCTGAAGGCCACCCCCGGACAATCGTCGAAGAAGCCCATGCACATTCCCGTGCAGTTTGCCCTGCTGGGCGCCAAAGGGCGCGAGCTGAGGCCGAAATCCGTCAAGGGCGGAACGGTCAAGGGCGATGTCATCCACCTGTTCAAGCGCAAGGAACGGCTGAGCTTTTCCGGCATCACCGAACGGCCGGTGCCCTCCCTCTTGCGCGGTTTCTCCGCTCCGGTCACCATGACCAGCGAACTCACCCGCTCTGATCTGACGTTCCTTGCCCGCCACGACGGCGACGCCGTCAACCGCTGGCAGGCACTGACGCAGCTGCTGACGGCGAAACTGACCAGCAACGCCAAGCGCGTGCGCGGCGGCAAATCCGCCACCATTGAAAGCTCGTCGATCAAGCTTCTCGGCGAAATCGCCTTCAACAGCAATCTGGACGAGGCCTTCCGGGCGCTGTGCCTTGGCCTGCCGTCGGAAAGCGATATCGCCCGGGAACTCGGCAGCAATATCGACCCCGACGCCATTCTGGGCAGCCGCGAGGCGTTCATTCTTGCCGTCGCCGAAGCGCATGCCGCCAAATTCGATCAGCTGTATGACGATCTCGACCACAGCGGCCCGTTCAAGCCCGATGCGACAAGCGCCGGACGGCGTGCCTTGCGCAATGTGCTGCTCGATTATCTCAGCGCTGCCGACGGCAGCCCGAAACGCGCGGCGGCCCAGTTCAGCCATGCGGACAACATGACGGACCGCGTCGCGGCACTGGCGGTGCTCGTCCAGCGCTTCGGCGACAGCACCCAGACGAAGAATGCGCTCAAGGCGTTCGAGGATCGCTTCGGCAATGATGCCCTCGTCATGGACAAATGGTTCATCGTCCAGGCGACCCAGCCGGGCGAAGGCGCCCTGGCCCGGGTGCGCTATCTGATGACTCACAAGCTGTTCTCGCTCGACAACCCCAACCGGACACGCGGCCTGATCGGCGCCTTCTCCAGCGGCAACCAGACCGGGTTCAACCGTGCCGATGGCGAGGGTTACAGGTTCTTCGCCGAGACCATCCTGACCGTCGACAAGAAGAACCCGCAGCTTGCGGCGCGGCTCCTGACAGCCATGCGTTCCTGGCGCTCGTTCGAAGCGGTGCGGCGCGAGCATGCGCGCGAGGCCCTGGCCTCCATCGCCGTGGTCAAGGACCTCTCCGCCGACGTCAGCGACATCGTTCAAAGGACGCTTGCCTGAGCCTGCTTCGCACCGGTTTTGCCTGAAGATTCGGCTGTCTCTTTCCCGTTTTGCTGCCCCGGCCGGTTATCCACCGGCCGGGGCATAGTTTTACCCCTCGCCGGCCTTTTCCGGACGTGGAGTCTTTTCAAAGGCTTAGTCGAATCGGCTGCAAAACTGATTCATGGCTGCCACAATGATTGCTAAATATTTAACAAAAGGACTGGACACACCGAATCAGTTTTGATTCACTACAAGTGCTTCGGATGTGCGGCGTGGCGAAGCAAATCACTGATTATACAGGCAATTGAGGGGGCCATTCGATGGCAAATGCGGACGCGTATCGCGCGCCGACGGGGAAGGATTATGCCGGAAAGCGGGAGACTGCGCGGGGGCGCACCCGTCTTTCCGGTCATATCAAACTTCTCGCTGACCCCGCCTACGGCAAGCTGCTGGCTGCCGAGCCTTACCTGCGCCGTGCCATTCCGCCGCTGATCATTATTTTCCTCATCATCCTCGCAACGGCCCGCGCGATGTCGCTTCTGTCCTGGCGCGACGATACGGAGCGGACGGCCCGCGCCACGCTGGCGCTGGCCGCGAACCACATGGCGAGCATCATCGACAACCGGATGAAGGCCGGCCAGAAACTCGACAGCGGCGAGTTGCAGAACATCATCGCCGAGATGCGTTCCAACGACCTCATCCCGCACGGCATGTGGATCGCCATTGCCTCGGGGGAATCGAAGATCGTCGCCTCGTCGGATGGCGGCGACCGCTGGCGTGACAAGAATCTGGAAAGTTTTGTCACCGACGGCCAGCCGCTGTTCCTGTTCGGCGAGCGTGCCGGGGTGATGGAAGTGCGCATGAACGGCACGACGGCCCTTGCCGCGTTCAGCCGGACCGGCAGCGGCGGTTATTCCGTCTTCGTCATGCACCCGGTCGATGCGATCTTTGCCGAATGGCGGCGGATGATATCCGTCAATGTCACCCTGTTCGCCGGAACCGCCGCGATCATGCTGGTGGTCCTCTATGCTTATTTCAGCCAGTCGGCCCGGGCGCAGGATGCTGATGCGCTCTACCAGCACACCCAGGCGCGGGTGGATACGGCGCTGGCACGCGGACGCTGCGGCCTGTGGGATTGGGACATGGCGCGTGGCCGGGTCTACTGGTCGCGGTCCATGTATGAAATGCTCGGCTATGAAGCCTATGACGCGATCCTGTCGCTGGGGGATATTTCATCCATCATCCACGAGGACGACGACAAGCTGTACGGTCTGGCCGCCCAGGTGGCAGCGGGCGAGATCAGCCAGATCGACCGGGTCTTCCGCATGCGCCACGCCGAGGGCCACTGGGTCTGGATGCGGGTACGCGCGCAGGTTGCCGATGCCACCGTCGGCGACACGCATCTTGTCGGCGTCGCCGTCGATGTCAGCGAACAGCACCGCTTTGCCCAGCAGACCGCACAGGCCGACCAGCGCATCCGCGAAGCCATCGAGAGCATTTCCGAAACCTTCGTTCTCTGGGATGCGGACAATCGCCTCGTCATGTCCAACAGCAAGTTCAACGAATATTCCGGCCTCGCCAATGAATGCCTGCTTCCCGGCATCGGCAGGGATGAACTGGAGCCGCGCATCCGCGCCGTTGCGTTCGAAAAGCGCATGGCCAATGAACATGGCCGTGCCGGCGCGCTGACCTTCGAACGGCAGCTGGCCGACGGCCGCTGGCTGCAGGTCAATGAACGGCGCACGCAGGATGGCGGTCTGGTGTCGGTGGGCACGGACATTACCCAGTTGAAGGTGCACGAGGAGCGGCTGGTCGACAGCGAGCGCCGCCTGATGGCGACCATTCACGACCTTAGCCTTGCGCGCAAATCCGAAGTCGAGCGCACGCTCGAACTCACCGAACTCAACAGCAAATATGCGGTGGAGAAGGAACGCGCCGAGGCGGCCAACCGGGCGAAATCCGAATTCCTCGCCAACATGTCGCACGAATTGCGCACGCCGCTCAACGCCATCATCGGCTTCTCGGAGATCATGCATTCCGGCACGTTCGGGCCGCTCGGTTCCGACCGCTACGAGGAATATGTGCAGGATATCCACACCAGCGGCAATTACCTGCTCAACGTGATCAATGACATTCTCGACATGTCGAAGATCGAGGCCGGTCACTTCTCGCTGGACCGTGAAGAGATCGACCTTTGCCCGCTGATCAACGAGACGGTGCGCGTCGTCTCGCTGCAGGCGCTGAACAAGGACGTGAAGGTAGAAACAAAAATCGCCGACAGCGTCACGCTCAATGCCGACCGGCGGGCGATCAAGCAGATCCTGATCAACCTTCTGTCGAACGCGGTGAAATTCACCGATACGGGCGGACGCATCTCGGTGCGGGCGCGCAAGGTGTCGGGGGCACTGGTGTTCACCATCGAGGATACGGGCTGCGGTATTCCGAAATCGGCGCTGAAGAAGATCGGCCAGCCGTTCGAACAGGTGGAAAACCAGTTCACCAAGACCCATACGGGTTCGGGCCTCGGGCTTGCCATTTCCCGCTCGCTGACCGAGCTGCATGGCGGCGCGCTGAAAATCCGCTCGACCGAGGGCGTCGGCACGATCGTGTCCGTGCGCATCCCCACCCGGACCATCGGCCCGGTGCGGGAGGAATGGCGGGTTTAGAACGCTCTATCGGATCAATGCGTTTCCATCTTGATGCGTGATTTGACCGGCTTGCCCGAACGCAGCGGAATTTCCGCATGGGTGCCGTCGGGAAAATCAGCCACAATCTTGAAGGTGCCCCCAAGACCCAGCACGTATTTCTCGAGCGTCTTCAACTGCACATTTTCCGTATGATTTTCGATCCGGGAGATTTCGCCCTGTTGCAGGCCGGTTGCTTCCGCGAGCGCAACCTGCGTCACATCGAGCGCCTTGCGGACTTCGGCAAGGTGCATGGCTTCGATGATGGCGTTCGCCCCGGCGTGAATTTTATCCTGACGTGCCTCCGGCAGGGACTTGATCCGATCCGCTGCGGACTGAAATTCCGATTTCCTCAATTTTGTCATCGTCTCATTCCTCGGCTTCCAGCCACTCATCAAAACGCTTGTCCGCTTCCTTGACGAGGAGCTTGTAAAATCTCTTCTGGCTCACACCTTCCTTGTTGCCGCCGACCAAAATCACTGCCTGCCGTTCGGCATCGAAGGCAAAAGCAAAGCGCCATACGCCTTTGACCGTGAAGCGGATTTCCTTCATGTTCGGGTGTTTCGAACCATAAAGCGTATCGACCAGCGGCCGCCCCAAGTGCGGTCCTACCTTCGCAAGGGCGATGAGCACTTCATCCAGCTTGTCTGCGACATCCGGATCGAGCAATTTTTGCTCTTTGGAAAAATCCGGATGTTCAAGAACCGTCCAACTCATACCAAAATATAAGCCACAACAGATATCAGTTCAAGCAGATATTTTCCGATCAGTTTTTCCGTTGGGCGTCACGCAGCACCGCATTGAATGTCTTGCGGACCGATTTGGCCGTGTCTTCCAGATGGGTTTCCACCCGCCCGAGATCGGGAAGATCGCAGGCGCGGCACAGGAGATCGCCGAGGCCGGGCGGAAAATCCTCGCGCCGGGTGTCGCTGTTCAGGCACAGCCGGATGATCTGCGTCAACTCCGTATAAAGATTGGCCGCGCCCACCAGCTGATCCGTCACGACAGGCGCGGCAAAACCGGCCTTGAGCTTTGTCAGCACCTCAGCCGTCGAATGGGCGATGATCGGACCCTCGACATTGCCGGTGAGTACGGCAAACTGGGCGATGAATTCCAGATCGATGATGCCGCCGGGAACCAGCTTCATGTCCCAGGCATCGCGCGGCGGCTTCTCCGTTTCCAGCAGCGCCCGCATTTCGGCTACGTCCTTGGCGATCTTTGCCGGGTCGCGCGGCAGGCTGAGAATCTCGCTGATATCAGTCTCGATCTCGCCGAACAGCGCGGTATCGCCCGCCACGGGCCGCGCCCGGGTCAACGCCATGTGTTCCCAGGTCCAGGCTTCCGTGCGTTGATACTTACGGAAGGAATCGATATGCGTCGCCACCGGCCCCTTGTTGCCGGAGGGGCGCAGGCGGAAATCCACTTCGTAGAGAACGCCCTCCGCCGTCGGGGCGGAAAGCGCCGCGATCAGGCGCTGGGTCAGCCGCATATAGTATTGCGATGGCGCCAGCTGCTTTTCGCCATCGGATTCCTCGGCATCTGCATCATGGTCATAGAGCAGGATGAGATCGATGTCCGAGCCTGCGGTCAGCTCGCGGCTGCCGAGCTTGCCCATGCCGAGAATGGCGATGCGCCCGCCGGATACGGCGCCGTGCTTGCTGGCGAATTCGTCGATCACCGCCTGCAGGGCCCGGTCGATGACCAGATCGGCGAGATCGGAAAAGGCCTTGCCTGCCCGGATGCCGTCGATGGCGCCGGTCAGAAGCCGGATGCCGATGAGAAAGCGATGCTCGGCTGCAAAAATCCGCAGGCGGTCGAGAATGTCCTCATAGACCTGGGCCGGCCCGAGAAAGTTTTCCAGCCGCTCGGCCAGATAGGCGCGGGTCGGAATATCGGCGAAGATCGCCGGATCGAGCATGCCGTCGAAGACATGCGGTTTGCGGGTGATGATGTCGGCAAGGCGCGGCGCAGCGCCCATGATCAGGACGAGCAGATCAAGCAGCCGCGGGTTGGACTGCAAAAGGCTGAACAGCTGGATGCCGGCGGGCAGGCCCTTGATCATCTCATCGAAACGCATCAGCGCTTCGTCGGCCCGGCTTGTCGCGCCGAAGGCCTTGAGCAGCACGGGCGTGAGTTCGGTCAGGCGCTCGCGCGATTCCGCCGATTGGGTGGCGCGGTAGCGGCCGAAATGCCAGGTGCGGATGACGCGGCAGATATCGCTCGGGCGTTCGAAGCCGAATTTCGCCAGGGTTTCCAGCGTATCGGGATCGTCGACATCGCCGGTGAACACCAGATTGCCGGCCTCGCCCGCCAGCTCCTGCGCCTGTTCGAACAGCGCCGCATAGTGCGTTTCGACGGTTTTCAGCGACTGGCGGAAATCAGCGGCAAAGGCGTCACCGTCGCGATAGCCCATCATGTGGGCCACCCGCAGGAAATTCTCGTCGTCTTCCGGCAGCATGTGGGTCTGCTCGTCGGCGATCATCTGGATGCGATGCTCCACATCGCGCAGAAAACCGTATTTCTCCACCAGCGTGTCGCGTGCCTCCGCACTGATCCAGCCAAGGCCGTTGAGCGCCGCCAGCATGTCCACCGTGCGCGAGCCGCGCAGCTGCGGAAAGCGGCCGCCGGCAATCAGCTGCTGGGTCTGCACGAAAAATTCGATTTCGCGGATGCCGCCCCGGCCAAGCTTGACGTTGTGCCCGCGCACGGCAATTTCGCCATGGCCCTTGTGGGCGTGGATTTGCCGCTTGATCGAATGCACGTCGGCAATGGCGGCATAGTCGAGATATTTGCGCCAGACATAGGGCGCAAGCTCCGCCAGCACCTGCCTGCCCGCAGCGATATCGCCGGCGACGGGCCGCGCCTTGATCATGGCCGCGCGTTCCCAGTTCTGGCCGCGCCCCTCATAATAGTTGAGCGCTGCGCCGACGGGAATTGCCAGCGGGGTTGATCCGGGATCGGGGCGCAGGCGCAGATCGGTGCGGAAGACATAGCCGTCGGCGGTGCGGTCCTGCAGGATGCGCACCAGACGCCGCGTCAGCCGCGAAAACGTTTCGACGCATTCATAGGGATCGGGAATGGCCGGGCTGTGCTCGTCGATGAAGACGATCAGGTCGATATCGGAGGAATAGTTCAGTTCGAACGCGCCGAACTTGCCCATGGCGAGGATGATCCAGCCGCACTGCTTTTCCGGGTGTTGCGGGTCCGGAAGCTTGAGTTTGCCGGACTCGTGCGCATCGCGCAGCAGGAACCGCACCGCCGCCCGCACGCATTCTTCCGCCAGCCGCGACAGCCAGCGGGTTGTTTCTGCCGTATCGAACACGCCGGAAAGATCGCCCAGCGCGATCAGCACATGCCCCTCCAGCTTCAGCTGGCGCAGGACAGCCATAATGCCGGTTTCGGTGATGTTTTCGGCTTCCGAGCTTGCCGCCACGCTCTGCATGAGCGCGTCCAGACGCTGAGCCAGCGGCATGGCGAACAGCGGTTCCAGGATGGCAGGGCGGCGGATGAAGACCGTGCGCAGATAGGGCGAGAGGTCGAGGACAGCTGCGAGGAAGGCTGCCGCTTGTCCATGGCCCTTCACGCCAGCGGTGGCGGGACATTCCTTCCCGGCGGCGCTGTCGGCAAGCTCGGCCAGAAAGGCGGCGGCCGCCTTCTTGTCCAGCGGTGTCAGCGGGCGCAGATCGCGGGCGAAAAACGCTGCATCATCAAGGCCGGATGCCCTCGTCCTGACATTCATTTGGTCTCCTCCCCCACCGGGAAAGCGAGCACAGCGCGCAGCCCCGGAGCATTGTCCTGCAATTCCAGAGTGCCACCGTGCAATTTCATCACCGCCTTGGCAAGACTGAGACCCAGTCCTGACCCCGGTTGCGAACGGCTTTCCTCCAGGCGCACGAAACGCTCCGTGGCCCGATCCACCTGATCGGGCGGGATGCCCGGGCCATTGTCGGTGACAATCACCCGGATCGTGTGATCCTGCTTTTCCACAGCGAGGGATATTTCCACCGGCTTTTCACCGCCGCCGGCATATTTGATGGCGTTGTCGACCAGATTGGAGATGGTCTGCCCGACCAGCTCGCGGTTGATGCGGACCGGCGTTGCATCCTCCGCGCCCAGAACGAAACGGATGCCCGCCTCTTCGGCCGTGGGCTCGTACAGCTCATAGACGTCCTGCACGACCGTCGACAGCGGCAACAGCTCCATCGTCTCGGAGGAATAACCGGATTCCAGCCGCGAAATCATCAGAATGGCATTGAAGGTGCGGATCAGCTGGTCGGAATCGGCAATCATCCCGTCCAGCGCCGCCCGATAGGCCTTGGTGGTCGTGGCATTGGCAAGGGCGGATTCCGCCCGGTTGTGCATGCGGGTCAGCGGTGTCTTGAGGTCATGCGCGATATTGTCGGAGACGTGGCGCACCCCTTCGTTCAATTCCTGGATGCGTGCCAGCATGCCGTTGAGATTGGCGGCCAGACGGTCGAACTCATCCCCCGACCCGCTGACCGGCAGGCGTCCGGCGAGATCACCGCCCATGATGCGCTGCGACGCGGCGGAAACCTCATCGATCCGGTGCAATGCGCGTCGCCCGACGAAAAACCAGATCAGAAACGCACCGATGCCCATGATGCCCAGCGCCGCGCCGAGCGAACGCCGGACCACGAGCCTGATCTTTTCCGGCTCGCCCAGATCGCGGCCGACCATGACGCGGATGCCATTGGGCATGACGATCACCCGCGCGATGGCGGTATGCACCTGCGGATCGCTGCTGGTTTCGCCATAGCGCTCATAGGCAATCGGCCGCTCGATCCATCCGTCGGTCTGCAGAACGCCCGCCTCGATGCTCTGCACATTGCCGGCGACGATGCGTCCGGCGGGATCGGCGACGAGATAGAGATAGGCGCCGGGCTGACGGCTGCGCCGGTCAACCGAGCGCACAAGACCGGCAATGCCGGCGCGCTGATAGGACTGGCCGACGCTTTCGACCTCCTCGTTGACGGCGGCTTCAGTCTGGGATGTGAGAAGATTGACGGAAAGACTGGTCATGTAGAAGACCAGCACGATGGCGCAGACGGTAAAAAGCAGAAGATACAGCGCTGACAGCCGGACGGCTGTCATTTTCATCATGGCAAGAAAGCGGCTCATGCATCGATTCCGCCAGCCTTGAGCATGTAGCCGGCGCCGCGCACCGTGTGCAGCAGGGGCGTGTCGAAACCCTTCTCGATCTTGCCGCGCAGGCGCGAGACGTGCACGTCGATCACATTGGTCTGCGGGTCGAAATGATAATCCCAGACATGCTCAAGCAGCATGGTGCGGGTCACCACCTGGCCGGAGTGACGCATCAGATATTCCAGCAGGCGGAATTCACGCGGCTGCAGGACAATGGCCTGCCCGGCGCGCTTGGCCGTGTGGGACAGGCGGTCGAGTTCCAGATCGCCGACCCGGTACATGGTTTCCGCCTCTTTCGGGCTGGAACGGCGCTGCAGCACTTCGATGCGCGCCAGCAATTCCGAGAATGCATAGGGTTTGGTGAGATAATCATCGCCGCCGGCGCGCAGGCCGGTTACCCGGTCATCCACCTGCCCCAGCGCGGAAAGAATGAGCGCCGGCGTATCGATGCCCTGGGCGCGCAGGGCCGCGACAACGGACAGGCCGTCACGGCGCGGCAGCATGCGGTCAACGATCAGCGCATCATAGCTGCCCTGCTCCGCCAGGGTATAGCCGGTCTCGCCATCGCCTGCCAGATCGGCGGAGTGCCCGGCCTCGGCAAAGGCCTTTTCCAGATAACGGGCCGCTTCACGGTCATCTTCAATAACGAGAATCTTCATGACGTTCATTCTAAGCCGGTTTTGAGACAGAGGTAAGCACCATAGCAATGGCACCCTTTACGGCAAGCGGGCAGCAGATCTGTCGACAATCTGCTGCCCTTTGCTTTGGCGCTAACGGGGGACAGGTGCAGCGCCGCTGCAATCCTATCCGGACCGCTTAGCCCTGGTTGATGGGCAGGGCCACGAACCGCGACTGGTCGTTGGTCTGCACCTGCAGGAGAACGGCCTTGCGTCCGCTCTTCGTCGCTTCGGCAATCGCCGCATCGATGTCGGAGCCGCTCTTGACCGGCTTGTTGTTGACCGAGACGATGATGTCGCCGGTCGTGATGCCCTTGTCGGCGGCATCGCCGGAGCGATCCACATCGGTCACCACGACACCCTTGCCATCGTCGGAAGGAACAACCGTCAGGCCGTAATCATCCAGCACCGAAGCCGGATCCTGATGCTTGCCGCCGCTGTCCTTGTTCGATGCCTGCTTGTCATCGCCGGGCATCGACTTGATCGACACGTTGAGCGACTTGGCCTCGCCCTTGCGCCAGACGGTGAGTTCGGCATCCTTGCCCGGATTGATCGCGGCAATCTTCTTGGCCAGATCGCGCGGATCGGAGACCGTCTCGCCATTGACGGCGGTGATCACGTCGCCCGACTGGATACCGGCCTTGGCGGCGGGCCCATCGGACTGCGGTTCGGCAACCAGCGCACCCTTCTCTTCGGAAAGGCCAAGCGATTCGGCGATTTCCTTGCTGACCGGCTGTATCTGCACACCGATCCAGCCACGGGAGACGGTGCCGGTCTTGATCAGCTGGTCGACGACCATCTTGGCCGTCGTCGACGGGATGGCGAAGGCGATGCCGACGCTGCCGCCCGACGGCGAGTAGATCGCGGTGTTGATGCCGACGACTTCGCCGTTCAGGTTGAAAGCCGGACCGCCGGAATTGCCCTTGTTGACGGCCGCATCGATCTGCAGGAAGTCATCATAAGGACCGGCGCCGATATCGCGGCCGCGGGCCGAAATGATACCGGCCGTCACCGTGCCGCCGAGACCGAAGGGATTGCCAACCGCAACGACCCACTGGCCAACACGCATCTTGTTGTCATCGCCGAAGGACACGTAGGTGAACTTGCGCTTGTCGTCGACCTTGAGAACGGCGAGATCGGTACGCTTGTCCTTGCCGATCAGCTTGGCATCGAGTTCGGTGCCATCATTGAGTACAACCGTGTAGGTGCTGCCGTCTTCGACCACGTGGTCATTGGTGACGAGATAGCCATCCTCCGAAATGAAGAAGCCGGAGCCCTGCGCGGTGGGACGCATGCGGTCCGGACGGTTCTGGTGATCGCGCTGACCCTTGCGCGGCTGCATGCCGCGCTGGCCGTTCGGGCCGCCGAATTCATAGAAGAAGCGCTTGAGCGGATGATTGTCGGGAAGCTGGTCGAAGCCGGGAATGCCCGAACCGTCATCGGCGGTCTGCTGGACGGAGCTCTTCACGCGGACACTGACAACAGCGGGGCTCACCTTTTCAACGACATCGGCAAAGCCGGGCTGCTGCGCGCCGTCTACACGCACGGCTTCAGCCTGCGCAGGCACAACGGCAGCGAGCGGGCCTGTGGCCAGCAGTCCCCCGGCGAGCGCCGAGGCGAGCAGCGCGGCAGCAATGCCCTTGCGGTATGTGGAGGACGTACGATTGTTAGACATAAAACTTTCTCCTTGGACGCCCGATCGGAAATCCGACCGTTTAATAACCAACAGTGATACAGATAAGAACGTTACGCCGCCATTTCCGCAACATGACAAATTTGTAAGATAATTTTCTGGCGCTGCGATTCGTCAGCCACTGGAGGATAGCCCATATGCCATCAATGCCGCCGCTCGGATCCACAATGCGTACGCACCAGCCCTATCCGGGCGTTTATGCATTTTACGATGGCAGGATAGACGGCGCGCGCGCCTATTCCGCCGATCCGAACTGGCTGGATGACGGAGCCTATACGCTTGGCCTGTGTTCCTACGCCGTCGTTTCCGGCGAGGAAGCTCTCGTTTATGACACCAGCATTTCAAACCAGCATGCGGCGCTGATCCGCAACACGCTGCAGGAAGCAGGTGTGCGGCACATCCGCGTGGTGCTCAGCCACTGGCATGTGGATCATGTGGCGGGCAATGCGGTGTTTGCCGATTGCGAGATCATCGCCAATGACCTGACGGCCAAGGCGCTCACCGACAACAGGGAACGGCTGGAGAACGGCACGCCGCCCATCCGGCCGCTGGTCATGCCCAACAGCATCTTCACGGGCGAGCGCGATCTGAAGATCGGCGACATCGCGGTGCAGCTGCGCCACGTGGATATTCACAGCCATGACGGCACGGTGATGATCCTGCCGCATCTGAAGCTGCTGTTTGCCGGCGACGCGCTGGAGGAGCCGATCACCTATGTGGCGGAACCGAAGCGGCTGGAAAACCACCTGCTCGATCTGGAACGGATTTCAACCTGGGATATCGAAAAAATCCTGCCCAATCACGGCGCGGAGAATGTGATCGTGGCCGGCGGCTATGGACCGGAACTGATTGCCGCCACGGGGCGCTATGTCAGCAAGCTGATGCGCCTGCGCAACGAGCCGGAGCTGGCTGGCGATGACCTGCAGGCGTTTACGGCGGACGATTTCCGTTCGGGCGTGCTGACCTATTATGCACCCTACGAGCCGGTCCACAGGCAGAATGTGGAATCAGTCATCGGCGCGCATCGCAAATAGCAGTTGCGGATCAATCGTTGGAAGCAGCCAGGAGTTTCTTGAGCTGCTTCTTTTCGCTGTCGGACAGCGGCGGCGTTTCCAGAGGGGAACGGCGGCGGCGGCGAATCGAAACCACGATGGCGATGGCACCGGCAACCAGCGCCGCAACGGGAAAGCCCCACAGCAGGATCGTGCTCAGCATCAGGCGCGGCTTCAACAGGACGAATTCGCCGTAGCGGGCGACGATGAAATCAAGCACCTGCTCGTCCGTATCGCCTGCCGTCAGCCGTTCACGCACCAGCACGCGCAAATCCCTGGCCAGGTCCGCGTTGGAATCATCGATCGACTGGTTCTGGCACACCATGCAGCGCAGCTCGGTGGAGAGGGTGCGCGCCCGTGTCTCCAGTGCCGGGTTGGCCAGCATCTCGTCGGGCGAGACGGCGCGTGCGCCGGTCGCCGCGAAGCTCAGGGCTGTCAGCAACAGCAAAACCGCGGCAAGCGCGCGCCTCATGCCATGGCTCCCCTCGCCCGCTGCGGCTTGGCAGCTTTTGCCTTGCCGGGTGCGCCGACCCGCAGGCGCCGGTCAGCCAGGGACATGGCACCGCCCGCCATCATCACCAGCGCGCCGAGCCAGATCAGCGTGACATAGGGTTTCCACCAGACGCGCACGACCATGCCGCCATCCGGCGTGGCGTCGCCCAGCGAGACATAGAGCTGGCTGAAGAGGAATGTCTTGATGCCCGCTTCGGTGGTCTGCATCTTGCGCACGGGGTAGAAGCGCTTGGACGACATCATCGTGTCCACCTCCCGCGCCGCGCTGTCGAGGATGGTGAACTTGCCCTGATCCTCGGTGAAATTCGAATCCTTGACCGGATCGATGCGGTCAAAACGGAGCGTGTAATCGGCCACGCGGACGGTCTGGCCCGGCTTCATCACCGTCACGTCTTCCGTGGCAAAGGTCGAGACGACAACGATGCCCAAAAGGGTGACGCCAAGGCCGAAATGCGCGAAGGCGGTGCCGAACACCGATTTCGGCAGGCCGGCCAGCCGCCGCAGCATGACGCTGACGGGCGCCTTGCCAAAACCGGCTTTCAGGGAAAGATCGGTGAGTGCGCCCAGCATCAGCCAGAACGCCAGGCCGATGCCGAACGCCGAGAAGATCGCCGTGCCCGAGGTCTTGTAAAGAACCACGGCCACCACCAGCAGGGCGAGGAAGAATGCCATCATCAGCCGCTGGGCGACGCCAAGGATATCACCGCGCTTCCATGCCAGCAGCGGTCCGAACGGCACGGCGGCCAGCAGCGGGATCATCAGCGGACCAAAGGTCATGTTGAAGAACGGCGGCCCGACGGAAATCTTTTCGCCGGTCAATGTTTCCAGGAGCAGCGGATAGAGCGTGCCGATCAGCACCGTTGCGGCCGCCGTCGTCAGGAAGAGGTTGTTGAACACCAGCGCCCCTTCGCGCGAGATCGGCTGGAACAGGCCGCCCGGCGCCAGCGTCTGGGCGCGGCGCGCGAACAGCGCCAGCGATCCGCCGATGAAAAGCACGAGAATGGCAAGAATGAACAGGCCGCGGCCCGGATCTGTGGCAAAGGTATGCACCGAGGTCAGGACGCCCGAGCGGACGAGGAAGGTGCCGAGCAGCGACAGGGAGAAGGTCAGGATCGCCAGCAGCACCGTCCAGATTTTCAGGGCCGAGCGCTTTTCCATCACCAGGGCCGAGTGCAGCAGCGCCGTTCCAGCAAGCCACGGCATGAACGAGGCGTTTTCAACCGGGTCCCAGAACCACCAGCCGCCCCAGCCAAGCTCGTAATAGGCCCAGTAGGAACCCATGGCGATGCCGCCGGTCAGGAACATCCAGGCCGTCAGCGTCCATGGCCGCACCCAGCGCGCCCAGGCGGCGTCGATACGCCCGTCGATGAGCGCCGCGACAGCAAAGGAGAAGCAGACGGAAAAGCCGACATAGCCGAGGTAAAGCAGCGGCGGATGGATGGCGAGACCAATGTCCTGCAGGATCGGGTTGAGGTCCTGCCCTTCGATCGGTGCAGGACTGGTGCGTGTGAACGGATTGGATGTGGCAACGATGAACAGCAGGAACGCCGAGCCGATCCAGGCCTGCACGCCCAGCACATTGGCTTTGAGCGACGGCGGCAGATTGTTGCCGAAGAAGGCAACCAGTGCGCTGAAGAATGTCAGGATGAGCACCCACAGCAGCATGGAGCCTTCATGATTGCCCCAGACGCCGGTGATCTTGTACAGCATCGGCTTTTGCGAATGCGAGTTCTCCCAGACATTCTGCAGGGAGAAATCCGACACGATGTACGCGGATGTCAGCGCGACAAAGGCAAGCGCGATCAGGGCAAAGACCGTGAAGGCGGCGGGAACGGCAACGGCCATCATGCGGTCGTCGTTGCGCCGCGCCCCCCACACGGGCACCACGGCCTGCACGATGGACAGGGCGAGCGCCAGAACCAGTGCGAAATGTCCGAGTTCAACGGTCATGGCTGCTTGTTCTCCCCCTGCCAGACGCCCTTGGCCTTCAGACTGTCGGCAACTTCCTTGGGCATATAGTTTTCGTCATGCTTGGCAAGCACACTGTCTGCCTGAAACGCGCCGCCCGGCGCAAACGTGCCCTCGATCACCACGCCCTGATCCTCACGGAAGAGATCGGGAAGGATACCGTCATAGGTCACGGGAACGCTCTTGATGTGATCGGTGACGGCAAAGGTGATCCGTGTGCCCGTACCGCGCACCACGCTGCCCTTTTCAACCAGGCCGCCCAGCCGGAACCGCGATTCCGACTGCAGGTCCGCAGCGGCGATATCCGACGGCATGCGGAAAAACGCGATCCGCTGCTGCAGCGCAAACAGCACCAGGCCGGCCGCGCAGGCCAGCACCACCAGGGCGCCGCCGATCACCGAAAGCCGTTTCTGCTTGCGCGTCATTATTTCTTCTCCCGCGGCGTGTCGCCGGGCTGTTCCACCAGGCCCAGATCATCGGCGACTGCGTCGAGACGCGCAACCTTGTCGGCGCTCAACACTTTGCGAGCATTCGCCAGCGCTTCCAGCGCATCGTTGGGGCGGTTGAGAACCACATAGGACCGGACCAGCTTTTCCCAGCCCTCGACATCGTCGGGTGATTGTTTGAGTTTTTCGGCAAGGCTGGAGACCATGCCCTCGATCATGGCGGCGCGATCCTGGACATTCATCCCGGCCGCCGCCTCGACCTGCGACGCATCGGGACCTGTCGCCCTGTCGATGTCGCTGACATCCGGCGCATCGCCGGCGATCTCCTTGTCGAGCCGTGTCAACGCCGCCTGCGCCTCGTCGCGCCACGGCACGTCGCTGGGCGCATCGACCAGCAGCTTGCGGATCAGGTCGCGCGATTCAACCAGCTTGCCCTGCTGCATCCAGCCGTTGATGATGAAGAACTGCGGGCGCATATCGCCGGGATTGAGCGTGAGCGCCCGGTTGAAACTGGCTTCCGCCTCGGGCGTCATCGTGCCGCCCGCTACGGCGCTCAACGCTTCACCCAGACCCATTTGGCGCGGACCGCTGTCACCGTTCAGGCGGATGGCATTGCGGTATGCGGTCACCGCATCGGCGGGGCGTCCCGTGCGCAGGTAGATCGGCGCCAGCACTTCCCATCCCTGCCCGTCATCGGGATTGAGGGTGAGATGCGCTTCGGCACGGGCAATCAGCTCGGCGGGTGTCGCCTGATCCGCCGGACGGGACAGGCGCTCGGCCAGCGGCTGCGCCGGCAGATCCGGCGAGCCGGTCTTGGCATAAATGCTCCAGGAAAGCAGCGGGATGGCCAGCACGGTCACCAGCGTCAGCCATTCGCGGGTGGCGCTCTTCTGCGGGCGATAGACCGTTTTGTCGGCTTCGGCGGCTGCCGCCGACTTCAGCAGACGCCGGCTGATTTCAGCGCGCGCCTGTTCGCTGCTGGCCGCATCGATGATGCCACGCTTTTCGTCAGCCTCCAGCTCCCGCAACTGGTCACGGTAAACCTCGACATCATATGTGTTGTCCGACACGCTTGTTTTGACGCGGCGTGTCAGCGGCAATAGCACCACGAGCGTTGCGATAACGGTCAACAGTGCGGCAGAAATCCAGAAAACCATGCGTTGAGACATAGTCTGCAAGCGCCGTAAAATCCAAATGGATTTCACGGCTAGGGCAATTCGCCGCAAAGCGGGCAAATGATCGGGCTATGGAAGCGTCAGATCAGCGGCGTCCAGCTGCCGTCTTCGTTGCGGCAGGCCGTCCCGCGTGACGTCTGCGGCGTTCCGTCGATGCGGATGGTGTGGGTATACTGGCGGCAGTTCTGCGAGCCGACCTGGTATGGCTGCGCCGCCACCACTTCGCCGCTGCGGCTGCCCGAACTGTTCTTCCAGTCGACAGCCTTGCCGGCAGGCGAATATTCCAACGCCTGATATTCGGCCTGAAGCGCGCTCTTGCGGTCAGCCGGATCGAGTGAAGCCGCCAGGCGGCTGCCGAGCAGGCCATTGCCGAGCGGCGCAAGCACGCCCGAGGTTGCCGGCTGGGACGATTTGCCGGTCAGGCGGGCAAAGGTGCCTCCACCCTTGGCGCCCGACGTGGTCGAGCACGCGGAGAGAAGAAGAACGGCAATAAGAGAAAGAGCAATCTGGGATTTCATCATGGGTCCGTTTTTACGGGGCCTCGCAACAAAGGCAATAGCTAGGCAACCATTTATGACCCGATTGGGCATCCCGTTGCAAGCGCCATTCAGTCGCCGGCCACCGGAAGCGTGATCCGCGCGCGCAAACCGCCGAGGTCCTCGCTGCGTTCCAGGCGCAGCGTTCCGCCATATTCGCGCACGGTGTCATGGACGATGGACAGCCCGAGGCCGGTTCCCGGCTTGCTCTCATCCAGGCGTTTTCCGCGCGTCAGTGCATCCTTGATCTGGCCGGGTGCGAGACCCGGACCGTCATCCTCGACGCTGATATCGAATGCATTGTCCATGGTTTCCCGATTGGCGGCCGACACCGTAAGCCGGATGGCGCTGCGTCCCCATTTCCCGGCATTTTCCAGAAGGTTGCCGACGATCTCCTCAAGGTCTTCCTGCTCGCCCGCAAACACGGCATCGGGCATCCTGTTGTCGAAGCGCATATCCATGCCCGGATTGAGCTTGGCGGTGACACGCACGAGACGCGTCAGGATCGGGGTGACGGACGCGCGAAAGACCACGCTGTCGCGCTGCGCCGCCACACGGGCCCGCTGCAGATAGTGCTGGATCTGCACCTGCATGGCCGCGCTTTGTTCGGCGACGATCTTGCCCTTTACGCCGCCGATCGTCCGGCTTTCATTGGCCAGAACCGACAGGGGCGTTTTCAGGGAATGGGCGAGATTGCCCACCTGCGTGCGCGAGCGCTCCATGATGCGGCGGTTGTTTTCGATCAGCGCATTCATTTCACGCGCCAGCGGCGCAATCTCGATAGGCAGATCCTCGTCAAGCCGCGAAACCTTGCCCTCGCGGATATCGGCGAGCGAACGGCGCACGCGGTCAAGCGGGCGCAAGCCGAACAGGATGACCGCCGCATTGATCAGCGTTCCGGCAATGCCGAAAACGCCGAGGTAGAAATAGAGCGTGTTGCGGAAATCGGCGATTTCGCCTTCCAGCTCGCTCAGATTGCCCATCACCCGAAACCGGGCGACGCGGTTTTCCGCATCCAGCACCACTTCCGTCTCGACGATGGAGAGCTGTTCACCTTTCAGGCCCGGCTCCGTATAGGAACGCTGGAACGAGGTGTCGAAGGGAACCATCAGGGTTGATGGAGAATCGATGCTCTTTCCGCCGAGCGAGATCGACCGCAGCGAACCCTTGAGATTGTCCGCGACCGGATCGACGGACCAGTACCAGCCGGAAAACGGGCTGGAATAGCGCACTTCGCCGGGGTCCGGCCGCCCGACCAGCGTGCCGTCATTCACGCTGACGGAGGCGATGACGCTGAACAGATGCGCCGAAAGCAGCTGCTGGAAGCTGTGCTGGCGCGCTTCGCCATAGAGCGCCGAAATGATGGTCGCGATGGCAACGAAGGATACGATGGTCCACAGCGTCGAGAAGAGAATGACGCGCAGGGAGAGTGACCGGACATTGGGGAGGTAGCGGGTCAACCGTATGATCACGCGTGTGCCCTGCTCCTGCCCGTCAGGCCTTGTTGTCCTGGGATTTGATGCGATAGCCCATGCCGCGGATGGTTTCGATCAGATCGATACCCATTTTCTTGCGCAGCCGCCCGACAAACACTTCAATCGTGTTCGAATCGCGGTCGAAATCCTGATCGTAGAGGTGCTCCACCAGTTCGGTGCGCGAAACGACCTCGTCCATGTGGTGCATGAGGTAGGACAACAGGCGGAATTCATGTGAGGTCAGCTTCAACGTTGTGCCGTTGACCGCCGCCTTCGACGTCTTGGTGTCAAGGCGCAGCGGGCCGCAGGTGATTTCCGACGAGGCATGACCCGCCGCCCGGCGAATCAGCGCGCGCAGGCGCGCCAGCACTTCCTCGATGTGGAACGGCTTGGCGACGTAGTCATCGGCCCCGGCATCGATGCCGGCCACCTTGTCGCTCCAGCGGTCGCGTGCGGTGAGCAACAGCACGGGCATGATGCGCCCGTCGCGCCGCCACTTCTCAAGCACCGTCAGCCCGTCCATCTGCGGCAGGCCGATATCCAGGATCACCGCGTCGTAGGGTTCCGTATCGCCGAGAAAATGCCCCTCTTCGCCGTCGAAAGCGTGATCCACCACATAGCCGGCTTCGGTCGTTGCCTCGACCAGCTGGCGATTCAGATCACGGTCATCTTCAACGATGAGTATTCTCATGCACAACTTTCCCCGCCGGACAGGCTGAACAACAGATCAAACGGCATCCGGCTCAGTTCGCTGGAACCGCAACCTCGACGCGGCGCGGACGTTCACCGTCCTTGCCGGGAATGAGCACCACGACCACGCAAACCTCGCGGCCGTTCTGCGTCTGCGAGGTGGCGCGCGCCAGGGTGCCTCCCTGGGACTGGGCCACCTGCTGACCGACCTGCGAGCAGTCGGCTGCAGCCAGCTGAAGCAACGCACCGTTCTGCGATGCATCGGGTGCAATCGGAACAGCCCCGGCATGAAGCACGCCGGATGCTGAAATCAGGGCCGCTAGGGGCAAGGAGAAAAGTGTGTGTTTCATCATGGCGCTATTATTATCAATCGCAGTCTGAACGATGCATGAACAGTTGGACGTGGCGTGAGCCTTTGATAACAGGTTTGCCACAGGTCACGTCTTTTAACACTATATTTCTTTACGTGAAATGAGCGCCGTTGCACTCAGCCGGCCAAAAAGCGCGGCGATGCCGCTGAGCGCCGTCAGAAACTGCATGATGGTATCGGCAAGCCGGGCCTCGAGGTCATGATCCAGCGACACATTGAAGAAGCTTGAACAGGACAGGACGATCGTTGCGATTGCTGCCCAGATGGTCTTTGACAGGTACCATTGTTTTTCATTGGTCATAATCAATTCCTTTTGAAACAGTTTGATTTTAAAGGGCTTTTGTCTGCGTATCAAAAATGGCACGGGCGAATCTGCCCGCACCGGCAGCACTGGAAATCATGGCGACGCTGAAATCGACTGCGCTTGCAAGACTGCCGAAATCCGCCAGGCGCAGCGCCGACGGATAAAGCCATTCCGGCCGCGCAACCTCGGCCGACCGGATCAATTTGCCGCTGCTCCGTATTTCAATCCGATAGGCCTCGCGCTCCTCACCCAGCGGAATTTCCGCAGCCAGCCAGCTGTCCGCATCGATGCGCCCGCGCCGTATCCAGGCAATATGCAGATTGCCCTGCTCATCTGCCCTGCCGCTGAGGTGGACGGGTTCGAGCGGCTCGAGCGCCCGGATGCCTCCGGTCATTGTCACCATGCTGAAATAGCGGTCGGAAAAATCCTGGCCCGCCGCACCAATGCGCCAGTGCAAGGCCAAGCCCGTTTCCCGGGCTTTCAATCCCGCCGGTATCACCGCACCGTCCAGAAGGATGAAGGGCGTATGCCTTTCCCGTGGCTGCAGCGCCTCCCGCTCGGTTCCGCATTGCCCGCGCAGCAGGCCGGACAAACGCCACCGGTCGGCAGCAACCTCCTCGGCATGCAGGAACTGCAGGATTTCCCATTGGCCGTCGGGGGATGCCAGAAGCGCCGAATTCGCCCCGTTGAAGAGCTGCGGCAGCGTGGTTGAACGCAGCTCGCCAAAGTCAAGATCGACCTCCAGACCGGCATTGCCGAGCAGGCGCCCGCTGACACCGCCCGGCAGCGTTTCCGCCAGCCTGCCCATCACCGCCCGATCCGGCAGCGCGGCCCGCGCCTCAAAACCGGTGTCTTCCGGCGAGGCATGAACGGATGCGCCCGCCCACGGCCTGGCAAAGGCGGCAACCCGCAATTGATCAAGCGGATTTTCAGCACCCGGCCACATCGGCAGATCGCACAGATGAAAACGCGGACGGCCGAACACCGCCACAGTTGCCGTCGCCGCGGAAGCGGGCAATCCCGCCCTGTCCGCATGCCGCACATGTCGGGGCAGGCCTTTTGCCTCGACACGGCGGGTTGCGCCGTCTTCAATGGAGGTGACGAGATAATCCTTGACTGGCATGGAGCCATCCAGCCGGATGCGGCTGCCCACCTTCAAGGCGGCATGCTTCCACGGCAATTCGAACGATACGGTCCGCCGGGCGGCACGGTGTGCCTGCAGCCAGTCCTCCGCCAGGCCTTTGACCTGGCCCGCCTCAAGCATGGCGGCAATGGCAAGATTTTCCGTTCCCTTGCCGTCCGGCCTGCCGGCAGATGCCATCGCCACCTGATAGTCGAGCATCGGATCGCGATAGGCGATTTCGACCCGGGCGGGCTGCTCCATGATTTCATGCAGCTTTCGCTGCACCGCCCCCCTGTCATCGGGCTCGACGAATTCATCGATCAGTGCGGTTTGCGCGGGCATACGCGCCGCGCTTTGAAACACCAGCGTCGCACCGTCTTCGAAGGCGTTGATGCCGAAAACCTCAAGCAGCGGCTCAAGAACCGACCGGGCATGTGCGGGCTCTTCGACGATCAAACCGCTGACAAAGCCATCCGCCGCACTCGCATCCACCCCGGCAATGCCGAAATCGGCGAGAACAGCACCAATCAGCTCATCGAGCGCAACCCCGGAAAGCCTGCCGTTCAGCCAATGCCCCGAGGTCCAGTTGTCGCCGTCGGACCAGAGCTTGCGGTTAAGAGGAAACTCCGGAAACGGCCTCGTATCCCAGGCCCAGACATAGACGCGGCCCGTATTCAGCATGGCGCCGCCATGGCTGTGCCAATGGTCTAGATGGGCACGCAGAAAACGGTTCTGTGCGAGGTCGCTGCGGCCGTGATCGGAAAAATACGGAAACGCCCCCTCGGAGGATTTGGCATCGGGAAAGACATTGGGCTGATTGGGGCCCTTGTCGACCGCCGGACAGCCCAGTTCGTCGCCCCACGCGGCATCGAATTGCGGCCCGCGCAGGCTGTCGGGATCCTCCGAGGAGAACATTGCCGCCGTCGCGCCATTGGCCCAGACGAGCCGCCGGCGCGTCACCTCGAAACGCGGCCGCTCGGCCCGCGATACCGCCATGATCCCGGACGGGCCGTCGACCATGACCTCGCGCACATCGGCAAGCGTTTCGCCCACCAGCGCGATGCTGAGGGATGGCCGCGGCCGGAAGGGCGGAAAGCCCTGCACGATGCTGTTGACCCACTCCGCCCCGGCGCGGGTCTTGCCGGAACCGCGCCCGCCAAGGATCAGCCATGTCCGCCAATCCCTATGCGGCGGTTGCTGGTTCGCCCGCCCCTGGAACACCCATTCGTTGATCAGGGACTGCATCTGCACCGGGCTGAGATTGTCGCTGCACCAGTTCGTCGGCGCGGCAGAGGGCAAGTTCATGGATTCTTCCGTCGATGCGCACCAGCGCTTCGCGCAATTCTTCCGGGCTCAGCATGAGCATGGACCGCTGCTGTTCAACGCGCTTCTCCTGCATGTCGCTGAGGCGATCCATGGTGCGGGCAAGCTGCGCCAAGGCATCCAGCCGCGTCTTCGCCGTCGCCGTCTCGTCTCCCAGTTGCAGTTGCTCCAGCTCCTTGCGTACAAGCGCCATGAGATCGTGAATGAGGGTCATTTCCGTGTTCTGGCATTCCAGATGTGCAAGCGTCAGCCCGTCATCGAGGACGCGCTGCTCGAATTCCGTCCGGCTGATGCCGAACACCGGCGCCATTGCATCGGCGGAAATCCCGTAGTGCCGGCAGAGATCATAGGCGTGCCGACGGCACAGCGCGCTCTCGCCGCGCTCCATCACTGTCATGGCCAATTCCTGGAAGATCAGATCGCCCGCCACCGGAATGATCCGGGCACATTTCTGACGATAACCAGACCTTACACAAGTTGCGTCACGCGGTCAAGGACTATCTTCCTAAATATGATTATTTTCTTTCAATGCCCCCGCCGTCAGGCGGATGCCTTCCTCCAGCCGAGCGCCAGCAGCCCTGCCCCGATCATCAGCGAACCGCCGGTGCGGTTGACCGCCCGCTGCACCCTCGGCTTGCGGATGGTCTGGCGCGCCATGGAGGCCATCAGCGCATAGGTTCCGGCATTGAGCGTTGCCAGCACCAGGAATGTCGTCTCGAAGATCAGCATCTGGGTGAAGACCGGCCGTGCCGTGTCGAGAAACTGCGGCAGGAACGCCACGAAAAAGATGATGCTTTTGGGGTTCAGCGCCGTCACCACATAGGTGTGCAGGAAGATGCGCAGCGCGCTTCCATCGCTCTCCTGCGCATCGCCAGTGGCGGCAGTGTCCGCCACCGGGGCGCGCCACAGCTTGATGCCGAGATAGATCAGATAGGCCGCGCCGATCCATTTGAGCACGGTGAAGATCGCGGCGGAGGCGGCAAGCAAGGCGCCAAGCCCCAGCATGGAGGCGGTCATGGCAGTGAAATCGCCCAGCGCCACACCCGCAACGGTTGCAGCGGCAAAGCGGCGGCCATGGCCAAGCGCATAGGAAATGACCAGCAGGATGGTCGGGCCGGGAATGGCCAGAAGGATTGCCGATGCCGCAACAAATGCCAGCCAGTGTTCGATGGACATGCTCTTTCGCTCCCGCCAAAAACCACAGCAATCCATCAGCGGAACACAATTGCAAGTGGAATTTTTGCCGCCCCGGACTCCATCAAATCTCGGTGTTGGCGGCTGCGCCCCTTGTCGCCCGATCAGAAAAAGAGTTAAATTTTTCCTTGAGATAGAAAGGGACGAAACGGACTGCCGCGGTCTTATAACGGCCATCATAAGAAGCTGTTAAGCGTAATCGGCTACATCATATCTTCGCGCGCGATGTGGCTGACGACAGGCAGACAAGAGATTGGCATGATGAACGAGCCTCGGGCCAAAAACACTCTGACCGAGAAGAAACGCAAGCGATTCAAGGTCTCGCCTCTGCTTGGACTTGATGCCTGGATCGATTCGTCGCTGTACGAGCTGCGTTTCCGCCTCGCCGAATTCTGGGAAGACACCACCATCTTCTTCCGCCGCTTCCATGTATCGGGCTGGCGGCGCGGCGTCGTCGAACTCCTCAGCGAAGGCTTTACCTGGGGCACCGCCGGTTCCGTGGTCATGCTGACGCTCGCCATTCCCGCCTTCCACGACACGGAAAAGAACTGGCGCACGCGCGACGATTTCGCCGTCACCTTCCTCGACCGCTACGGCAACGAGATCGGCCAGCGCGGTATCCTGCACCGCAGCGCCGTACCCATCGACGAATTGCCCGATCATGTGATCAAGGCGGTTCTGGCCACGGAAGACCGCCGCTTCTTCGACCATTTCGGCATTGATTTCCTTGGTCTTTCCCGCGCCATGACGGAAAACCTGCGCGCCAATTCCGTGGTCCAGGGCGGCTCCACCATCACCCAGCAGCTGGCGAAAAACCTGTTCCTGACCAATGAGCGCAGCCTCGACCGCAAGATCAAGGAGGCGTTCCTGGCGCTGTGGCTGGAATCCAACCTGTCGAAAAAGGAAATCCTGCAGACCTATCTCGACCGCGCCTATATGGGCGGCGGCACGTTCGGCATCGCCGCGGCCTCGGAATTCTATTTCGGCAAGAGCGTCAAGGACGTCAATCTGGCCGAGGCGGCCATGCTCGCCGGCCTGTTCAAGGCCCCGGCCAAATATGCGCCGCATGTCAACCTGCCTGCCGCCCGCGCCCGCGCCAATGTGGTCCTGAGCAATCTCGTGCAGGGCGGGCTGATGACCGAAGGCCAGGTGGTGGGTGCCCGGCGAAATCCCGCAACGGTCGTCGATCGTGCCCGCTCGGAAAGCCCGGATTATTTCCTCGACTGGGCGTTTGACGAGATCCGCCGCGTCGGCCAGAAACTGCCCTCGCACACCCTCGTCGTGCGCACCACGCTCGATACCGGCATCCAGAAGGCGGCGGAGGAATCGGCGGAATATCACCTGCGCCAGTTCGGCAAGGAATACCATGTAACGCAGGCGGCCATCGTCGTCCTGGAAACCAACGGCGCGGTGCGCGCCATCGTCGGCGGGCGCGACTATGGCGAAAGCCAGTTCAACCGCGCCACGGCGGCGCTGCGCCAGGCCGGTTCCTCGTTCAAGCCCTATGTCTATGCCGCCGCCATGGAAAAGGGCATGACGCCGAAAACCATGATTTCGGGCGGCGCCGTGTCCTGGGGCAACTGGTCGCCGCAGAACTATTCGCGGCAATATCTCGGCCAGATCGACCTGACGACGGCCCTCGTCAAATCCATCAACACGGTGCCGGTGCGCCTCGCCAAGGATTATCTGACGACGGCGCCCATTGTGGCGCTGGCGAAAGCCATGGGCGTGGAATCGGTGATCAGCTCGCACAAGACCATGGTGCTCGGTACCTCGGGCATGACGGTCATGGATCAGGCGACGGGCTACAACACTTTTGCCACCGGCGGCCTTGCCGGCGTGCGCCATGCCTTCACCCAGGTGAGCGATCAGAACGGCAAGCTCCTGTGGGACTGGAAGACCGACGGGAACAAACCGCACCGGGCGCTCACCGAAAAGGCGGCCTTCAACATGAACATCATGCTCAGCCAGGTGCCGGAATGGGGCACGGGACGGCGCGCCGCCCTGCCGATGACGCGCGTGGCGGGCAAGACAGGCACGACCCAGAGTTACCGCGATGCCTGGTTCGTCGGCTTCACCGGCAACTACACCGCCGCCGTCTGGTTCGGCAACGACAACTTTACCCCGACCAAGGAGCTGACCGGCGGCATCCTGCCGGCGATGACCTGGCAGCGTTTCATGAACTACGCCCACCAGAACATCGATCTGAAGCCCATTCCCGGCATCGATCCGGCGATGCCGAAGCAGGACAAGGTGGCGGCCGCCAAACCGGCCACGGGCGATGATGCCGAAGCGCTGAAGGCAGCCGAACGCCCGCGCGTGCTCTCCAATGCCACCGTCACCTCGCTGCGTGAAATCGGCCAGGCGCTGAAGGACGCGCCGGCACTGAAATTGCCTGATGTGCCGACGAAAATCTCCGCCCGCTGACGCCGTTTGCCGCGATGCCGTGCGTGGTTCGACAAGCTCACCATGAGGGAGGTGGTTTGGAGTGAGGTTAATCACAAACGCTGCAGACTATAACTCCCTGCAATCCTCAACCTCCCTCATGGTGAGCTTGTCGAACCACGCACCACATGGTGAGCTTCCTGAGCTTTTCGAAGGGTGAACCACGCACGAACGACCGCGCGGAATACTGATTCGCCATGCCCGCGCGCAGCGGAAATGCGGGCCAGGTTGTGCTTGCAGCGATCACCTGCCGCCGCGCGGCAACATATTCAAGGTTGAATCTACGGTTGAATTTAAGCATTAAATGCAATCTATAGTAGGTTAAATTCGCGATATACTATACTAAAGTATCATGAATAAGTTGAAATTTACGGGTTGAAATCCCGCGTCTTCTGGCTATCGTTGAACTGGCAATTATACTGCTGCGTGAGTAACGTTGTACTCAGCAGCCATTTTCAGACATTGATTTTGAACCATACCTTTAGGAGAAATGATGAAAGTTTTCATCCCAATTTTAGCCGCATCCGCCCTCCTTGCCTCCACCGTTTCCGGCTGGTCTGAGGTTGTTAATGGTGACCTGCAGGTCAGGATCGTAATAGGCGAAGCGTGTAAGGTTAATCCCGGTGGGAGTGCCGAATTGCACTTCGGATCGCGTGGCGACGTAACCAGTACTCCCACTACTGGTAGCACTGCGAAAGAGGGTAAAGGCTCCATCCAGGTTCTGTGCAGCAAGGGCACCAAATTTAGTATTGCCCTTGACGACGGTAAAAATCTCGATGCGAGTGGCGTCCGCAACATGAAGAATGGCGCGGGCGAAACGATCCCTTATCAACTATACTCGGACTCCGCCAATAAAACGCTTTGGGGGAGCGGCTCCAAGTCAGGAAGGCCGTTAGCATCGGAAGCAACTGGAGAGCTGGATTCCTTTCAGGTTTTCGGCCTTATTCCCAAGCAGTCAAAAAATCCTAAAACAGGCACATACGAAGATACGGTGGCGGTGACGGTAACGTTCTGACATTTCCTGATTTTTATGATCAATACCCCGAGCAGCGTGCACCCCATGCACGCTCTCAATCAGCAATTTTGGAATATTCATTTAGGAGCAGCAATGAAAATTGTCATCCCCATTTTGGCCATGTCAGCCGTGATTGCAAGCAACGGTGTCGGATGGTCTGCCGAGACCGCGACGGGTAGTCTGGGGGTCAAGCTCGAATTTAAAAGAGAATGTAGGGTCGATCCCGGCGCAAAGGGCCTTCTTCTCGATTTCGGAAGGCCTTTAAATTTGGCTGAAAAAGAAAAGATTGATGCCAAGGCTATTATCGAAGTCCAGTGCTCAAACAATGTCGAATACAGGATTTATATTGATTCCGGTAAACACGCCAAGGCTCCAACCCCGTCTAGTGCCAACGTGTCGGCTGACCGCAGGATGAGCAACGGCAAAGGTGCTTTCATAGACTATCAAATATATCATTCGGATGACCTCAACAAAGAGTTGATTGTGGGAACGAAAGGTATGCCAGCGGAATTTGTGCAAGGAAGTTTCAAGGGCAGCGGCAGTTCTCAACCAGTGACAGTGAACCAGATGAAAGAGAAACAGCATAAAGGCGATGGCGGCATGATATTGTCCGATTATATGGGCATCCACAGCGAATTATCAAAGGGTGACATTGAGCAATACACGGTTATTGGCCGCGTCCTGAAGCCGAAAAACGGATTCCTTGATCTTCCTACTGGTACTTACAGTGACACGCTGAGGGTGACCGTTAGTTTCTGATTGGTGTCTATGCCGTCCTTACCACTTTGGCGAAACCGGTTCATAACCATTTGGCAGCGTTGAAGGCAGATCGGCACTCCGGCCGGAGTTCGAGCCAGTCCGCTTTTTCAACGATTCCATTTTTTCGTATTTATTTATATTTTTCAAATATTTAGACTGGATTTTTTATGATTTTTTCCCATCCCGCGAAGCTGCTCTTCGCCATAGTCTCCTTTGCCACGATGCTGGTTTTCAACGACACCGCCCTCGCAGCGCCACTGCAGGTCTCGCCTGTCTCCGTCGATCTCACCGCCCCGGGCCAGACGGCAACGGTCAATCTGCGCAATGAGGGGGACCGTCCCGTCAATGTCCAGGTCCGGGTGTTTTCCTGGAGCCAGGTGAACGGTGAAGACAAGCTCACGCCAAGCCGCGATGTGGTCGCCAGCCCGCCCGCCGCGACGCTGCAGCCCGGCACCACCTATACGATCCGCATTGCCCGCATCGCCCCGCCGCTGAAATCCGGCGAGGAAACCTACCGGCTGCTCGTCGACCAGCTGCCCGAGGTCAATCTGCGCCGTTCGGCTGCGTCGGTGGATATGGTGCTGCGCTATTCCATCCCGGTTTTCTTCACCGAAAGGTCTGCCGGTGCCGACCTGCAATGGAATATCAGCCGTGAGGGCAAGAGCCTGATTGCCGAGGCCACCAATGTGGGCAATCGCCATGCCAAGCTCGCCGGTCTCGCGGTCGCTTCCGCAGGCGGCAAGGTTTCCTTCGGCGAAGGGTTGAACGGCTATGTCCTGCCCGGCTCGACCCGGCGCTGGATCGTCAGTGCGGGTGCGCAGCGCATCCAGCCCGGCACCAGCGTCAATGTTACGGCCAAGGGAGATGACTATGCGGTCAATCAGACAGTCGTGGTCAAGCCGTAATCTGCGCCTTGCCTGCATCGGGTTTTGTCTCGCCGGAACCCTATTCCCCGTTCTGGCGCAGGAGGCACCGCCGATCACACCGGAACTGCCCGCATCCGGGCAGGAGCTGCTGCTTGGCGTCAAGGTCAATGACAATGCCTCGCGCGTGCTCGCCCGCTTCAGGCATCTGCCCGACGGCAAGCTGGCGGCGACGCCGGATGAACTGCGCAAGGCCGGTTTCCGCGCGGAGCGCGGTGTCGCCGGCAAGGATGGTTTCATCCCGCTCGACAGCCTGCCCGGCGTGGCCTGGGAATATAATGATGTGGACCAGATGATCGCCTTCACCGCGCCGGATCAGGCGCGCGAGCCGACGACCGTCGATCTCGGCAGCGAGAGCGAGCCGATCGATTATTCCGCTGTGCGTTCGGATTTCGGGCTGGTGACGAACTACACCCTCTATGCCACATCAGGCTCCAACTGGCATGGCGACAATCTTGACGGCAGCCTGAGCGGCAGCGTCGAGTCACGGCTGCTGACGCCCTTCGGCACGCTCTCGACAAGCGGCCTCGGCCGGATGAACCCCTTCGATGCGGGACGCTATGACATTGCCCGGCTGGACAGCGCCTGGCGCTATGTCGATCCGAAGCGCATGCTGACCTACCAGATCGGCGATACCGTTTCCGGCGCGCTGTCGTGGAGTTCGTCCTACCGGCTGGGCGGCTTGCAGATCAGGCGCAATTTCGGCATCCGCCCGGATCTGGTCACCACGCCCGTCCCCAGTCTCAGCGGCAGCGCCTCGGTGCCCTCGACGCTCGATCTCTATCTCAACAACATGAAGGTCTATTCCGGCGACGTGCCGTCCGGGCCCTTCGATTTCAGCGGCCTGCCTTTTCTTGGCGGCGGCGGCGATGCGCGCATTGTCATGAAGGACGCGCTCGGCCGCGAATCCGTGATCCAGCGTTCCTATTTTTTTGCGCCGGGCATGCTGCGCAAGGGCTATGTGGATTATTCCGCGGAGGTCGGCTTTCCGCGCCTTGGCTACGGCTATTCCTCCTTCAACTATGCCAGCGATATCGCCGCCTCCGCCAGCATCCGCTATGGGCTCACCAACTGGCTGACCCTGGAAGGGCATGCGGAAGGCATCCGCAGCCTGGTCAATACCGGTGCGGGTTTTGCCGCAAGCCTTGGCCCCTACGGGTCCGTCAATGCCTCGGTGGCCGCAAGCCGCTATGAAGGCGCGCTTGGCGAGAAGATTTCCGCCTATTATCAGGTTTCCCGCAACGGCTATTCCTTCTATATCGGCGGCGACCGCATGATCGGCGATTACAATGATGTCGGTCTGGTGGCCGACCGGCGCAACGATTACGAAACGCCGGTTTCCGCCCGCAGCCGTCAGGTCGATCGCGTCGGCGTTTCCTTCCCGCTCGGTTTCGATCCCTCCTCGCTCAGCCTCGGCTTCTCGCGCGTTCACGGCGCCGGGCGCGACAACGATTCCAGCCTGGTCAGCGCGTCCTGGTCGCGCACGGTGTTCGACAAGGTCTCGCTCTATGTCACCGGCTATGGCGATCTCGGCCGCCGTGGGGATTTCGGTGTCTATGCCGGCCTGTCCATGCCCATCGGCAAGGACATGACCGCCTCGGCCAGCCTCTCGCGCAATGGCGATCACATCGGCGTCGATACCAGCCTGTCGCGTTCCTCCGGTCTTGAGGAAGGTGCCGTCGGCTGGACCATACGGGACCATGAGGGCGGTGGCGGCAACAGCGCCCGCTCGGTCAGTGCCAATTACCGCACGCGGCTGGCGCAGCTTTCGGGCTCCGTCGAGCAATCCGGCGATCAGGGCCGCCTCACCGGCACCATCGAGGGCTCCGTCGTTGCCGCCGGCGGCGGCGTGTTCCTGGCCAATCGCGTCGACGATGCCTTCGCCGTGGTCAAGGCAGGCGGTCCGAATGTCGATGTATCGGTCAACAGCCGCCGCGTCGCCAAGACCAATTCCCGCGGACGTGCCCTCGTTCCCTCGCTGGATTCCTATCGGCGAAACCGCATTTCCATTGACCCGGCCAATCTGTCCTTCGATCTGCAGCCGGACCAGACCGAGGCGATTGTCATCCCCGCCGACCGTTCCGGCGCCGTGGTGGATTTCGGCGTCAGCAAAGTCGATGCCGCCATCGTCAGCCTGACGGGGCCGGACGGCAAGTCCGTGCCGCTCGGCGCCGCGGTGCAGCTTGACGGGTCCAGCCAGTCCACCGTTGCCGGCTATGACGGCCGCACATACCTCACCGGACTTTCCGGCCGCAACAGCATCACCGTCACCCTGCCCGAAAACGCCGGCACCTGCCATGCCACGTTCGATTATGCGGCCAAACCCGGCGCGCAGCCGGAAATCGGACCGATCCCATGCCGCTAGAAAAAGTGAGAAAATTCAATGCCTGTTTCACATTCTGACCGCCGCCAGCCTGCGGCTTTGGCAAAAGCCCTCGGAACAATCATCCCGCTGCACCGATGGCTGCTTGCATTCTCGGTTCTGATCGTTGGGCTGGCAGCGTCGCCAGCCTCGGCTCAAGTCTGTATGGTAACACAAAAACCGGATTTTGGACCCGTCGAAATACAAGACATTGTGTCTGCGGGCGGTTTGCTTGCTTCGACAAGTGACTATATCGAATATGAATGCAAATCGGATGACCATGGCGGCCTGGATAATTTTCTGATCTGCGCGACTATCGTAGCTTCAAATCCAGAAAACCGCGATAAGAAGGTTCTCAATAGATTTTATCAGACCACTAAAGACGACTCTCGTATCGCATGGAAGATAGAGAGTGATGATGATAAACGCGATATTAAGAGTGACGGCATCTTCCAGCTTTCAGTCGTTCCTCCCATTGATAACGGACAGCCTGCCTACAAGGTCACAGCGCGTCTACATCTGAAAGTGACCTATCTCGAGCGTAAGGATCAAGATCGCGTCCGGCCTGAAACCTACACCAATCAATACGACATCAGAACCACTATTCACTCTAGACGATCTCAGACTAGCTGCCCTCCTCAACAGCAAATCATAGATAGTTCGAATATAAAGTCCTTCTTCACCCTAACAACAACTGTCCTGGAAACCTGCCGACTCGAAAACAATGGCGCAAAGGCGGAGAAATTCAATGAGATCAATTTCGATACAAGAGGCGCCCTTGCCGTAGCAAATGCCGGTGCCGGAACGATCACCGCGATAAGCCATATCGACGTGCGCTGCACCTATAAAACACCCTATACCCTTGATCTCGACAACGGCGAACATTTCGACGGCGGCACGCGGCGCATGAAGAACGGTGACAATTTTCTGGCCTATCAGCTGTTCGACGCCACGTCCGGCACGTCCTTGCCCTGGAGCAAAATTTTGGGGACGGGCAATGCCGTCAATACGGTCAACGAACATAAGGTCGAAGGCCAATTGACCACGCCCATCGCCGTTGCTCCCGCTGCGGGCACATACAAAGACACGATTGTCGTGACGCTCACATTCTAGGCATGCAAATTGCGAGCGGGCATGAGCGTAATTATCGGCACCACCTTGCCTCACCGCACATTTCGCGTGTAGTCATCGTTCATGCTTCGAAATGTGCTTCTTGCCCTCATCGCTCTTGTCATTGCCGTTGGCGGCGGCACGCTGAGCGCATGGTATGCCGTGAACCGCTTCGACGGCTTCGGCACGCTGACCATCGGGCAATGGACCGGTTATCCCGATGCGGGCACGCCGCAGTCCGACCCCTATGCCAAGGCGCGTGCCGCGCGCGAGGGTGCGTTTCCGCTCGGCAGCGCCGAGGGCCTGGCTTTCTACGCCTACCGCGACGATCAGGGCCAGGCGCTCAATCGCCAGTGCACCTACCGCATGGCCGGCAACAGTCCCAATTCGCGCTTCTGGACGCTTTATGCGGCGGATCTGGCGCTGATTCCGCTCGATCCCGGCGCGGACCGGCCGCCGGCCCTGCACTCGCGCCAGATTTTCCGCGGCGACAACGGCGCATTCATCGTTGCCGTCTCGCCCAAGGCCCAGGCCGGCAACTGGCTGGCAACGGCCGGCTCCGGCCGCATGGTGCTGGTGATGACGCTCTACGATACGCCGGTCGGCGGCAATTCCGGCCTGGTCGACATGACCTTCCCGGCGGTGAAAAAGGTGAGCTGCGATGGGTAGACTGATCCGCGCCCTGCTCTTCGGCCTGGTCGGCGCCGGCATCGTGCATGTGGCCGTGGTGCTGCTTGTGCCGCTCTATTCCGACCGCAATGCCTGGTCGCGCATATCAGACTATGGCGAAGACTGGGCCTTCCACCCCGTGGTGCGGCAGGCGACGGCGCAGACCGTGCCGCTGGCGCTCGACCCGCTGTTCGAAGCCGTGGCCTGCCGCTTCGACATCACCGACCTTCCCGCCCGCATCACCGGCGTCGGCACCGCGCCCTACTGGTCGATTTCCGTCTATGACCGGCAGGGCGAGAACATCTATTCGATCAATGACCGCACCGCCATTGCCGACCAGCTCGATCTCGTCATCGCCCGGCCCCTGCAGATGATCGAACTCAACAAGACCAAGCCGGTATCGGCCGCCAATTCCGTGCTGATCGAGGCGGATATGAACGAGGGCTTTGTCGTCGTGCGCGGCTTTGTGCCCGACCAGTCCTGGAAAGCCCAGGTCGACGCCTTTCTGAAAAGCGCCAACTGCGCGCCGCTGCTCTGATTGGGTTCAGCGGCGCGCCGGCAGATCCTCGCATGGACGATCAGGCCGCCTGCGCTGCAGCCTTGGCTATCTTGCTGTGGATAAAGCTGCGCCTTCCGTCGACGCTGACCGGCACATCCCCATCGACCGTGGCCCGGCGTACGACACGGTGCTGGTCGCCATAATCATTGACCGCATAGTGCTGGGTTGCGCGATTGTCCCAGATCGCCACATCCCCGGCCCGCCAATGCCAGCGAATGGTGTTTTCCGGGCTGGTGATGTGGGATTGGAAAAGCTCATAGAGTTTGGCAGAATCGCTCTTGGAAAGACCGGACAGACGCTGGACAAAATTGCCGAGCAGCAAGGTGCGCTCGCCGGTTTCCGGATGCACCCTGACCACCGGATGCTCGGTCTCATAGATTGTTGAGGTAAAGACGTCCTCATAATGCCGGCGTTCCGCCTCGGTCGCATGCGGCCGGATCGTGGCATAGTCATAAAGATTGCTGTGAACGGCCCATAATTGTTCAGCCAGAAGCTTGAGCGGTGCAGGAAGATTCTCATAGGCAGCGTGCGTATTGGCCCAGATCGTGTCCCCGCCCGTTGCCGGGATAACCACCGCCCGCAGGACCGAGAATTTTGGATAGGCATCAACGAACGTCACATCCGTGTGCCATTGGTCCGCACGCCCACCGCCTCGGCTAGTGTCCAGGTTGAGAATGGAAGCTGTACCTTGCACGGCGCCCTGTGTGGGATGAGGAACGAGGTCGCCAAGACGCCGGGCGAAAAGCTCCTGCTGCACATCGTCAAGATGCCCCTGATCGCGAAAGAAAACCACCTTGTGGCGCAGCAGCAGACCATTGATCGCGGCTATATCGGCATCAGGCAGGTCGCCATCAAGTCGAATATTCTGGATTTCGGCACCAATGCGGCCGTTGAGTTCCACTACATTGAATTTGAAAGTACCGGTATCAATAAAATTTGCATGGGTCATCGTACCACCCGTATAAATTGGTTGAAAGATCGCGGCGGGCAGCCGTCCACTGCCCGCCCCACCATTCAAATCCGGCGGAAGCGCGATTCACAGGCATAAACGTTTAAAACCGGCGCTTCGGATGAAAAACACCATCGCGCAAATCCGGTGAGAGAGCCGGGACTGTTTCAAACCGCGGCGATGTCAATCCAGCAGGCCTTCCAGTCCCTTCTGCGTCTTTGTCGCCGTGAACTGCTGGATGTCATAGGTCGCGAGTTTCTTCACCCAGAACGGATCTTCAGCCAGAATGGCGCGCAGCGCCTCCTCGCTCTCGCTCCGCGCCAAAATCACCCCGCCGGTGCGCGGCACCTTGCGGCCCGATGCGAGAAAAGTTCCGTCCGCGTAATGGCGGTCGAGAAAGGCGATGTGCGCGGGAACGGCCGCATCGAGCGCGTCGAGCGGCGCGATATAATTCAGCGAAACGATGTACATGGGAGAGCTCCGGCGGGGATGATCGTACCCCTGTCATATAGACGTGCGAGCTCTCGGACAAAACCGGTGCGGCGTCAAAAAGCGGTGATCACGGGCGATTGCAAAACCGTGCGCCGCGGTTAACCTGCGCCCGTCCCAACAGCCCGCTGGAGAAAGCGCCCATGAAACGTCTCGTCCTTGCCGCAACCGCCGCCCTTCTCGCCCTCACCGTAGCACTGCCCGCCCGCGCCTTCGATCCGCAGAATGCCGAGCGCATCAAAACCCTCGTCGACACCGGCATGCAGTATTACTGGTCGGGCGGCGACGTCAAAAAGGCGGAAGCCGAGATTTTCAAGGGCATCACCCTGCATGGCCGCTACGACGTGGTGGAGCAATCCTTCGCCGAGGCGTCGAAGCTGGCGCCCGAGCAGCTGAATTTCCGCTTTGCCGTCGCCTCCTCGCAGATCCTGCAGAAGAAGGTGAGCGAGGCGCGCGCCACCTATCAGGACATCCTGGCCAAGGACCAGACCTCGTTCGAGGCGCAGGCGTGGATCGAGGCGCTGGCCCATGTCGGCAACGATGAAACAGGCGCCGCGCTGGCGCATCAGGCGCTGGCCGGGCTCGACCGCGACAGGGCCGAAGCCTATCGCCAGCGCTTCGTGCGCGCCGAACAGATCATCGCGGACAAGCCCAATGCCGATGTGCCCGTATTGACCGGCAAGGTGATGATCGTGGCGCTCGGCTATGCGCTGGCCAAGGATGGCACGATGGAAAAGCCGCTACTCGACCGGCTTGATGTGACGCTGAAGGCGGCACAGGCCAACCCGGCGGCGCGCGTCATGGTCACCGGCGGCCAGCCGCAGGCGGGTGTCACCGAGGGCGATCTCATGACCAAGTGGCTGGTGGACAAGGGCGTCGACCGCGACCGGATCCTGATCGAGGACAAATCCAAGGACACGGTCGGCAATGTGCTGAATGTCGCCAATCTCCTGAAGCGGCACACGGCCGACAGCATCATTCTGGTCACCAGTTCCAGCCATATGCGCCGCGCCCGGACCCTGCTGGAAGATGCGCTGAAGCAGTATGCCATCGGCGCCAATGTCGTGCCTGTGGTGGCGCTGGATGCGCCATCGCTCGACGAAGCGGCGAAGGTTTCGGCGGATGAGCGGCTGGTGATCTATCGCGACCTGATGCGCGTGTCGGGCCTGTGGGCCTATCCCGGCCTGCAGCAGTAACGGCCTTGTCCGGCCAACAGGCAGCGGCAGGCCACTTGCGCAGCCTGCCGCTCTTGTTCAAACCACGGCTCAGAACCTTACCGTCAGATCGGCTTTGACGGAGTTGTCGTTGACGCCGGCAGAGAACTGGCCGGTATAGGTGAAGCCGAGCGTCGTGGCCCTGCCGATATCGAAGGCGAGACCGGCTTCGACCAGCGCAGCATCGGCGGCAATGGGCAGGCCGCTGACATCGAAGCTTTCGCCGCCGCTGGCAAAGGCAAACTGTGCCTGCGGCGTGACATCGCCATAGGCGTGCCGCCAGCCCACCATGCCACGCGCCGTCAGGCTCGTGGCATTGCCGAGGGTAAAGGCGCGCGAGGCCCTGAGCCCGAGCGTCGTCGTCGTCAGGTCCGTCGTGGATGATGGCGCCGACAGGGCGGCGATGCCACCGGTTTCGGCAAAGCCCGATGTCTTCAGGTGGGTATAGGCCGCC
>Ga0310786_10001173_pt1 | contig 42186 bp, 54 predicted proteins | sample AusTroGonzalo_MG_FD_203881 | JGI IMG/M metagenome (GOLD analysis project Ga0310786, IMG submission 203881) | Bovine rumen microbial communities from tropical cattle in Woodstock, Queensland, Australia - Gonzalo_03 (v2) (version 2) | ecosystem: Host-associated > Mammals > Digestive system >...
CCTCCCCTAAACGTGCTGTGTGGATAAAAGATTAAGGCGGTGGATTTGGGAATTTTTTGAGCTCGGACTAAAACGACCGCCGCGGGGTTTATTCGTTCGAGTCACTCGGCTTCCAGTTCGGGTCATTCGCTTCCATGAATCGCCGTCGAGCTCGCGCTTTGTTGTCTTTAACCTTCTCTTTGGTGTGGCTCTTGGCCTCAGTGTGAATCTTGATGTGGCAATCCTGGCATACCAACATGATGTTGTTCACGTCGTAGCACAGTCGCTCCATCTCTTGCACCGTTCGCCCTGACTCAACCGGCACGATGTGGTGGCAGTCCAGCTGCTTCGTCAGGCTACCAGTCACGATGCCTTCCTTCATGCACATCTCACAGCATCCGTTGGCTCGCTTCCACACGATTGCCTTTGTTTCTGCCCATCGTTTGCTGTTGAGCAGATGCTGGTATCGTTTGTCTCTGCTCACTTCACGCCTTTGTTGATGATTCTCTCCCATAGCGATCGGTGCTTCAGGTCATCCAGTTCATCGCGTGTGAAGTGTAGCAGTTCAACGAGGTCGGCCTTGCGCTTACGAAGGTCTTTCAGCATGGTGTCGCTGCGTCGCAGTTGCTCTTCGACTGATGCCTTCTCATTTCTCGCTCGTGTCAGTTGGTCATTCAGTCGGATAATTCCCTCGCGCAAGTCTGCCAGCTCGGCATTGGCCTTGTCAAGGTCGCGGCGTAGGTTGTCTCGTTCTTCTGTCGCCTCTTCCAGCATGGCCGCGAGGTCCTGCGTGGCAATGGCCTTGCCGAAGTCGTCGTTGGTAGTGTCAACGTCTTGTGTGTTCGTCTCAACGAACTTTGGTGCATCGTAATCTTTCTTTGCCATAATAGTGTGATTTTATTGGGTTAAACATCTGATTCGTCATCAGCATAACCATCGAAGTTCAGGTGGCTATCGGCACAGGCAGCGGTGTCGGGGTTCTTGTAGTGCTTCCGTCGGAACGGCGCTTCTGCTGGTGTCCGCCCGTATTCGCTGCGGTTGGCGTCTTCAAACTGCTCTCTGAGCTCGCGGTAATCGTCGTCTGAGCCGTGGAAGTCCAGCAGTTTATCAAAGAGTTGCAACAGCGACGAGCAGTTCTGGTCAACGGCCAGCCGTCGCAGACGGAGGTACCTCTCGGGCGTCAGCAGGCATAGCGCCCGCTCTAAGATGATCTGTATATTCTCCGTTTGCTCCCAGTCGCCTATCCATGGACGGGTTACATGCACAGCCCTCGTGCCGTGCTTCTTGCCTGTGGTATCATAGAAATAATACGTGGCTTCGCCAATCTCTTTCATAACTGTTGGGTCGGCGAAGTTAAGCGCATCCTTCCAGTTGGCAAGGTGCTCGAAGACGGACATCGACTGCTCCATCTCGGGCGTGAGGTTGTGTGCCGACGACATGTAGCGAACGAGCGTGTCATAGACCATGCCTCCCAGCTCGTTGGCGGTCATGTCTTTCATCTTCGCTATATCGCCTACCAGTTCGGCGCATTCGATGCTTACCTTTGCGGCAATAGTTTTATATTTTTTTTCTTCCATGTCAGTCTTCTTTAAGGTCGAGTGTTTCAATCAAGGTCTGAAGATGTGGGTTTCTTTTTATCATTTCTGAAAGCACCACACTCACGTGCTGCGTATCGGCGGCGCGGTGGTCGTCGGTCTCGGGGATAGTAAGAATCCGCACCAGTATGTCGGCGGCATCGGCCTTCGCCCCGTCAATAGGACGCCAGTGTGTCTCAAAAAACTTCTTGTATATGAGGATATTCTCGGATCCCAGCTTATCGGCCAACTGTTCCCATTTTTCAATTCCGTCGCGGTCAGGCCACAGCCACACCGTCCGCTGCTGGTCAATGAGCGGTTGCATGGCTTCCAGTTTAAGGAACTCAAGACCTCCGCATGCAAGAAACAGTTGTTTGTCTGGATGTCCGTAGAAGTTGGCGAGGATGAGCGCGGTCTTCTCGCTCTCCACCACGTTCACCGTCGCATCTGGGTAGCGGTTCAGCAGATGAGCTCCAAACAGCGGATGCAAAATCTCGTGGCCGTCTGGGTTGAGCCGTTCCTTGCATTTGCGCTTGCTATACAGATACGATGTGTCGTAACGGCCTTTGCATCGGTGGCCGTCGGGTTGGTACTTCATCAGTTTCGCTGCGCGTGGCACGCCGTTTTCGTCGATTTGCCAATAGCAGACGCTCCCGTCGGTGTAACCGCCCACGCAGTACATCCAGAGCGTCTGACGCAATCTTTCACGCTGTTTCTCGCTCCACGGAAGGCCAGTGTACCACTTGACGAACGTATTGCCTTCGGCCATCTCCATAGTGCGCTTCACCCACGACCGAGGAATCTCCAGCACGGGCAGCTGTGGCTTGGGCGGTAGTGGTGGTGGAGGCGTGTAGTTCACCGGCACATCGTCGATGCTGATGCCCTGGCGACGGCCCAGCCAGCGGATTGCGTCCTGAAAACTCATGCCGGCATATTCGCGCAGGAACTTCACGCTGTCTCCCTTCGCTCCGCACGAAAAGCACTTGTAGGTGTTGCCTCCTTGCAGTCCCTTCGGCCTGACGATAAAGTTGCCGGTGTGCTGGTCGTCATGGAACGGGCAGAGGCACGTCCTGTTCACGCCCGTTTTCTTTAGCGTGAAGAACGAACCAACCACCGTCTCAATGTCTGCACCGTCAATGATTCGCTGTTTCGTGTAGTCGTCAATTTTTGGCATAATGAAATTAACAATAGCCGTTTTTTAATCGGCAGTATCCGATTTCAAATTGGCAGTAGCCGATTTTTAATTGGCTAAAGCCGATATTTCATGTAAAGCAAATATGCGCGTGTACGCGCGTCGCCCGCACGCACGCACGCGACACCTTCCAACCCCACCCCCCTATATATAGGGGGTGGGGGTTGGGGGTGTTCGGGGGCAATGCGGAAGTGGTCATCTAAAAATGTCAAAATGGGGCATCGTCTGTCGCTTTTCCGAAGGGCAAATCTTCCGTTTTGTCGTTTTCAAACTTTGCGTCTCCTTTGTAGAAATATCTTTTTTTGTCGTTCTTTATGATTATTCCTTTCTCAAGCGCGGCGTCAAACAAATCCTTTATCTTTCGCCCAGACGTTATGCCCATTCCACGAAGGTGTGCTTCAAGTTCGGTATATCTTGCACCGAAAGAAGTCCAGTTGAACTTTTTGAAGCGTTCGTCTGCTTCTTTAATTATAGGATCTTCGCGTATAGTTTCGCCTTCGCCAATCTCCACCGGCTGACCCCATCCTGCTGCGTTAGTGTCGTATCTAAAAAACCAGTCTTCCACGTCGCGGCCACGGGCCTTGTTCTGTTTAACCCTAAAGTATATGTCCGGGAAATCGGAGCGGCGTTCGTTTGGCTTCAAGTCTTGTTGTTTTACCTTTATGACCGTGAATATCTCCGACACCTTCCGCTGTGTAATTGAACCAAGAACACCTACGAGTTTGTCGGCCATCGGGTTTTCATGAAGAACCGCCCAAAGGCTGGTGTCATAATAGGTGGCCAACATCATGCACTTTCTGATTATAGGCTGGCACTCTATTTGATCGTTATAGTCCTTAACGAGGTCTATCATTCCGTCAAGAAAAATATCTGTAGGTCTTATTTGCCAAACGGCCTTCAGTATCTTCTTCCAACGGTCCACGGCCTCTTCGGTGTCGCGAAGACGAAGTACATAGAAAGACTTGCACGGCTTCCTGTAGTCAATGCCAGCCAACGAGCAGACGCGGTTTTTGATGGCGATAGTGTCGTCCTCACCTTGCTCAGTGTCGATGTACAACACGACCGTAGGCACCTGCTCCTCACGCTCATCTCCGTCCTCATCTCTGACTTTGTGCAGCACCTCACGCTTCATCGTGTTGCCAAACCGTCCGCAAAGAACCGTTGCCATTAACTGACTTATCAAGCCAGTCTTGCCGTGTCCTGGCTTTCCGCTAATGACGTGAAGCTCTCCGACATCCGCGAACGGCACTCCGTTGCGCTCCATTGTGTATCGTGGAGGTCTGTACTGCTTGGCGAAGTCAAGCAGGTCGTCGTCAATCAAGGCATCAAACCAGTCGTCCTTTACAAGGAAGTCCGGCTTTTTGCGTTTCGCGCCCTGCTGTTCCGGTAGTGGTATGCCTTGAATATCTTCTTCATTCATAGTTCTAAATGCTTTTGCCGTTAAAATGGCAGGTCATCACTCTTTCCTTCGCCTGGCAGCTGAGCCGTAGGGTCTTGTTGCTGGGTGATTGGTGGCACTGGAGGCTTGGACGTCGTTGGTTGCTGTGCCAGTTGTTCCTGTGGCTGCTTGTTGTTGGCACCCCCTAAAATTTCAAGACGATAGAGCCTTACTTCGTTGTACGTCTTGCCGTCAAACTCGCGCACAGAATGCCCAAATCCGCAGCGGACAGCCATACCCTCCTTGATGTAGGGGATAAGCATAGTGTCGAACGTCTCGAGCAGCACCTTGTCGCTCCATCGGTCGGTAGGGTTCTCAAAGTATTCAAAAACGAACGGCTGAGAAGTCCAGCTATTGCCTGTCCGTTGGCTCACTCCGCTGCGCTGTGGCAGCACTTTCATGATTCTACCTGTAAATTCCATCGTTTATATATTTAAGTGGTTGAAATCGAAAGAAAACAAGGCTATCCTCACGGACGACCTTGAAAAAAAATGGGGGATTAATAACATGAAAACGCTCCACTCTGCGTTTACACGGGCTTGTGACCGTCATTGCATAGCAATGGCCGCATTAAAGTCTCACGCTGGTGTACTGCTACTCCTCTGGCGCTTCTCTTCCAACTTCTCAGCGATGTCGTCCCGCCTACTCGTTGCCACTTCCCGGCTTCCTGCGACCTGTGAGTTTCCTTCAATCCTTCCAACTCGTGGAGGTAGTTATACTGTTCCTGTCAGCCGCCTTATCGCTTACGCTCTCCCGGTACCCTTCTTATTTACGTTCTGGGGGTTGCGCCCGTCCACATTAAAGGTGTGGAATCCTTAAGCGCAGTGGGAGGGACTCGAACCCTCGCTCATCCTATGCTTTTGAGCCGTCTTTCAGACTTAATACATGCTCATATCCCATTCCGATTGCTCCTGTTTGTCGGCTTTCCACTGCGATGTTCGTTCATTCAGCCTGTTCTTCGTCGTCTTTTTCTTCGTTGTTCACATCTTCAATTCGCTTCTCGAGTGGTTCCAGCGGCTCGTCGAGATTGCGCATAAATCTCTGCTTAAATTGCTTTCTGATTAAAACTTTGGGGCAGCGTCCGTGCTGGAACCATTCCTCGCAGGCACGCCAACCGCTCTTGAATCCCAGATAGCCAATATCATCCATGTTGTCTGCCTTGTTCCCTCCGATAGTCTCATACTTATCCTCCATCTGATATTCCTGGCAGATATAGTCGCGTGCGGCACTCTTATTCTTCAAATCACACTTAATGTTGCCGACACGTTCGTTGTCTGAACGTGATCCGGCATGATAATGATGCACGCAGCTGCAACAGGCCTTCACAATGCGGATGCCGTTCTGATTGATGTAGATTTCTTTAGACATAAATTTTTGATTTCATTGTTTCGTATCATTTTTTGAATTTTGTTCCTGGGGTAGGCGAATCCCGTCTCATGACGTGTTCCGTCCTCATCAACCACCACAGCCTTCGTGCGTGGAAGCGTATGGCCATAGCGTCGAAGCCACGATTCCGAGAGAAATCCGAATTGAGCCAGCAGTTGCTCCTTGCTTAGCCACACCTCCTGATTCTCCTCCTGTGCCTGCTGCGTCGCGGCCCTGACGGTCGCTAATATCTCGGCACGGAGTTCCCTGTCAATTCTTGTGCTGGGCATTTTTGCGCTTTTTTAAAAACGTCACCACCCACACGAGAAATGCCGTGTAAGCAAGGCCAATAAGGTTCCACACCGTAGGCTCTCCGTTCAAGCCTTCACTAAATGTCAATAGACATGGCGCTATGACTGCGGCTCCAATAAGAAGGGCAATCACCCACATGATAATTTCTTTTGCCTTTTCCATCTTTGTCTTTTAAATGGAAACGCCCCGCGAACTTCTGGCTCGATGGGTGATTTAGCCGTCCATTCTCGAGGCGTTTCGCCTGTACTGTTTCACCAACTTTATCAATCCGCCAAAAAGCAATCACCGAACTTTTTGCGATTTTGTTTGCAAAATTGGAGAAACTGGCTTACCTTTGCCGCGGTTTGGATTTGGAATGGCTCCGAGTGGGCCAGCTTCTCCTTTTTGCTTGATTCCATCTCTGAATCCGCGTGCAAAGATAAAACATTTTCGTTTTATTGTTGCAACAAATATGTAAGAAAATTGCAACGCATTAACATTATTTAATAAATACAGGGAAATGGATGCAAAACAAAGTAACTCAGATAAGGTAAAAGAAGCCTATGAAGTTCTATACGATAAAGGCTTAATACATTCGAAGAGCGACATGGCCGCAAAAATGGGAATTAGCCGAATTTCTGTCTCTCTGGCCGTAAATGGAGACGAAAAGTACGCAACCGATAACTTTCTTCGTAAGATTTATGAAACATTCCCATCTGTTTTTAATCCAAATTGGATTATGGGAGATTCAGACGATATGCTTATCGAAGAATCCCCATCAAAAAAAAAGACGCCAGAGCAGGACTTAATAGCTCTCGCTGCCTCGCTGATCAAAGAGGTTGAAGCCCTCCGCTTGTCATTGTCTGAAGAAATTAAACAGACGTTGGCCCTTCGACAAGAACTTACCGAAGCGCTCAGGGACATCCGTATGACAGCCGCCATCTCAAACGGCACGCTTAAATCCCAATACCTGGCTGAGCGTCAACCGTCCAATGATTCATCGGAATTTGCCCCTCCCGCGTCTCAGCCATACCACGTTAAAAGCAAGAAATCCGTTTAATCTCTAAAAAAATAAGTCATGGGAATTTTATTAGTAATTATTATGGGTGCCGTAGTAATTGGCATTGCAATCCATTCAACCATCAGTAACAAAGACAAAGATGAATCAACCGAGTGCCTTGAAACTAAGATTGCCGGAATCAACTACCAAAAAGGAATGTCAAAGTACGTTGGCTTCTTCAAGGGTAACATCATTCCAGAACCCGACAACCCATTCGACAAAAACGCATTGAAAGTTGTCCACCTGGACGGAAAGCATCTCGGCTACGTCCCAGCCGAAGACATCAAGGAAGTCTTCGACCTAATCAAAGGCGACTACCCCTATCCATGCGTCGGCAAAATAAGCAAGCACTACGATGAAGATGAACACCGAACCTTCTATTCCGCCGAGCTTCAAATCCCATATCCAGGCCAGAAATACATTACCGACATCAAGAACCTTCACCCCGAAATTTACTCCAAAAATCTTCCTCCATCTTCTCAAAAAAATACACAACAATCTTCTTTGCAATCCCCCTCATCCACCTCCATTCCCACTCCCGAAACACCCTAATGTTTCCCCCATTCTTTAACCAAAATTTATAACAATTTATTATTCACAACCTTACCACCACCCCCATAACCCCAAACGGGTCACAATGTTCAACCACGAAAAACGGCTTCATAATGGATTCTTGTTTGAAAATGTGTGATTTAGGAGAAATCCGAATGGGTTGCCGTTTGTGCGAAATCGTGATATTTCCTGATATTCCTGCGCAGATGTTTACCCACTTTTCGTTTTTGGGTAAACAGGTGGGTAAACAATTCAGGAAATTGTCAAGCAATACTTATCAACTGACACAATTCGGGAGGTGACGCGGGCGGGTCAGTGTAACAAACAATAAAAAAGATTATGATTACTACAACTGCCATCTATGACCATCGAGGAAGGGCGAAGAACCGTCCTGGCCCCATTGAGATCCGTGTTATCGTCAACCGCAAACCTTTATATATAGACACGGGCGTGAAAGTGCTGCGTTCTGAGTTTAGGTTCGGGCAGGTCGTTGACCGTGCAGATGCCGACCTGCTGAATGAGCGGCTTGGCATCGTATGCCGTATAGTTGCCGCAGAGGTGAACGACTGCATCGCTAAAGGACGTGAGGTCAGGACGGATGACATACGTCGCAAGCTGTGGCAGCAGGAGGCGAAGGACAGCGGCACGGACTTCATCGACTGGGCGACGGAGCAGGTCGGCATGCTCAACGTAAAGGAAGGGACGCTGAAACATTACAAGACGCTTCTGCGACGGCTGGGCGAATACGGTAGGCTGTCGGCATGGCCGGACATAAGCGTCGAAGCAATCTACAACTTTGATGCGTGGCTGCATCGGCTGAAGTCACGCCAGACGGAGGCGCTACGGATGACGGGGGCAAAGGCACAGAGGATTTCCGACGCAGGGGTCCACAGCTACCACAAATGCCTGAAGTCGCTGCTGACGCGGGCAGTACTGTTCGGCAAGCTGCAGGCCAATCCCTACGACTCCATGCGCGGGCAGTTCAAGCGCGGGGAAAGCCAGCGGACAAACTACCTCACAGAAGAAGAGATGGCGGCGTTCTGCAACCTCCATCCCATCGATGGTACCACAATGGCCGTTGCGCGTGACGTGTTCGTTCTTCAGATGTACACTGGGCTGTCTTACTCTGACATCATGGCATTTGATGCGTCGGCCTACAGAAAGGTCGATGGCGTTTGGGTGAACAACGGCGATAGGATCAAGACAGGGGTGCCTTACGTTTCCCAGCTTCTGCCGCCTGTAGTGGAGATACTGGATCGTTACAGCTGGCAGGTGCCGCACATCGACAATGCCGACTACAACCATTGCCTGAAGGCTCTCGGCGTGGCGGCGGGAATATCTACGCCGCTGCACTCGCACATGGCCAGGCATACCTTCGCCACGTATATGCTCCGCAACGGCGTGCGCATCGAAAACGTCAGCCGTATGCTCGGGCATACAAACATTGCCGTCACGCAACGTTACGCCAAGGTGCTGGCCGAATCCGTCCACGAGGATTTCCAAAAAATTGCTAAACTCATAAAAACAAACGACCAATGAAAAAGTTATTTCTATTTCTGGCGGCTGCCGTTGCCTTGGCCGCCTGCAAAAGTCCGATGATTGAAGATGACGGCGAAACACCCATCACTCCCGTCAAGACAAAGAAGTTCACGTTCACCGTCAAGGGTGACTTCACAGGAGGCTTCACCCGTGCGTACCTCACTGCCGACGGATCGGAGATGACAGACCTATGGCTCTTCGACTACATGAGCGGCACGTGCGTTCAGACGCTCCACCAAACGAAAGACGATGCTGATTGGGGGAGCCCGCAGCTGTCGCTCGCCTACGGCTCACACCACGTCTATTTCGTGGCCTCGCGCGGCGATGAGCCGTCGCTGGATGCCGAGACGCACAGCATCGTGTGGACTACGCCTCGAGACTGCTTCTGGAAGGATTACCAGGTGGAAGTTGTTAGCACCAGCAACGGCAACCGAGCCGTCACGCTCGACCGCATGGCGACAAAGCTGAAGGTGACAGTCACAGACGAAGTGCCGGACGGCATTGCTACCATCACACTCACGCCCGACCGATGGTATTATGGGCTTGACTATGTGACTGGCTCACCTGTAACACCAAAAAAGAAAGACCGCCCAATCTCAGTCCCGGAGAATTACATCGGAACAACTGGCACGCTGTCATGCTCCATCTTCGGACTGAGCGGAAGCGACGAGTGGACCACATCGTTCACAATTACAGCCAATGACGCGAGCGGAAATACGCTTGGCAGCGCATCGGTGACAAATGCCGCCTTCAAACGAAACCGTGTCACCGAGTACAGCGGCAACCTCTTCGGCAGCAGCAGCTCTATGGGAGTGACGCTGAATGCCGAGTGGGACACTCCAGCAACAGGAACGTGGTAAAGAAAAAGCGCTGACTTCACAGCCAGCGCTTTCTGCACAAGTAAAGTATGAAAAACTGATTCCCGATTCTTTTCATTAAGCGCTTCAAACACGCTCTTTGGTTTACCCCAAAAAAGGCACCCCTATCCTCACGGACGGGAGTGCTGAAACAAAATTAACCTTTAACAAACAATGCACATGAAAGCTCAAGACTGATTCATTTTATTGAGGTAGCGGAGCCGCTGAAGCTCCTCCTTGATACGTTGCTCTTCCTCTTCGCTGATGGGGCGAGCATCCTCTTTCTTTTCCCAGTGGAACGGAAGCCACTCCTGTTGGATCGGCACCGACTCGCCTTTGCCGACGCCCATGCAATAATTGACGTGGTAGGCGATGAGCCTGGCCTGTTCCCAGCTGGCATGGAAGCGGCGGAAATATCCGCGTGACGTCAGCAGCAGCTCGGCGAAGTCCGTCTCATAGAGGAAGTCTGTCCGGCTGATGCCAATCTCGCCCACGAACATCTGGAACTGTTCATGGGCGCTCAGACGTTTTTTTGGTCGTCTCCCTTCGTTTTCTCCTCATCGATTACATCTGGGACTTTGTACCATTTTGCACGCAGCTCCATGACGGCCTTCATAAGAGCAATCACGTCGTTCGGGTCGGCATCGAAGAGTATTTCCTCGGCTGACACCACCGGCTCTTCGTGGGTACGTGAATAGGCGGCGATGATTGCTGCGCAGCCCAGATAGATATAGTCTTCCTCGGTGGCCTTTGACGGCTCCACTTCGGTGACGTTTCCTTTATCGTCCCACTTGACGGGCGTAGGGGTGAAGATGTTGATTTTTTTGCCGGACAGCCGTTCGTAGCCTGTCTCGGCGGCTGCGCAGTAGCGCATGCGGACCTCTTTGCCGAGGATGGTGATGGTTCTTTCTTCAATCATAGTTCAATATCTTTAAAGGTGAGTAAAAAGCACGCAGCCGCCCGATTGACGGCTGCGCACCCGTTGATGTTATAAGTCGGAGTTGCTGGGTTCCGTCGGATTCAAGTCGCTGTTGCTGGGCTGTTCGGCATCCTTTGTGAGAGGGCCGTCGCCCTGCGCCTGGAGGCTGTACGTTCCGTTGGCTCGGTTGGTTGCGGTGATGCTGTTGTCATTCAGCCAGACATAGCCGGAATACTTGTGAGAATCTTGCACTTCTGTGCGGTTCTGGTCACCGTTAGCAACCACGAACTCAAGCCAAACGCGATTACCTAAAAGCACCATGTCAAGGGCTTGTTCGGCGTTGATGCCTGTTCCGTCAGCGTCCACGCTATAAAGTGCGCTTGTGCTGACATCCCAAGACTTGCCTGTGATTTCTTGCTTCGTCCAAAGACCGTCACCGTCGTCCTTCGTGGAGCTATTCTCCAACTGAATCCCAACGTGTAGTGTGCAGTCCGTGGCATAGGCAACGTACTTATCGTTCAGCTTCAAACGAAGATGTTGACCTTTGATAATTGCCATATTGTTTAACGATTTGTGTCACATTGATAGGTGAGCGACTGCCAGTAGCATGGTTTCCACGAGTCGTATTGCACGGGAGTGGCCGATAGCTGGTAGTCCATCAGGATGATATCTTCCTCGTCGGCATGCTCCACAAAGTAATCGTGGATGGTGTCGCGGACAATCTGCATCAGGTCTGCCAGCGCCGAACGGGTAGCCGCCACCACCAGCACGCTGATGTTCACGCTGTCGCCTTCGCCCTCGTAGGGATCATCCTTCGTGGCAACGTCATTCGTCATGCCGTCGTAGGTGATGATGATGTAAGGCACCGGCACATTGTCGGCATCCTCGTCGGGCAGGGGGATGGCGGTGTTATAGATTCGTCCGTCAACAATTTCACGCACCCGTTCGTTGGTTGCGAGGGCGTGGTTGAAGGCAATGTCAGTTGCGAGGCTCATATCTCTGTGACTGGTTAGAGGTTTCTGTCCCTTTGGTCTCTTTTTGAAACCCCGCCGACTGGCGCACAGCCGGCGGGGCCAACTTGAACTATGAAATCAAGAAGAGACCGAGAGGCCTTTGGTTTAGATGTCGCTGTTGGTGGAAGGCACGAGCTTGATGAGCTTGAAGGCCTGGGGCTTGTGAGGAGTGTTGCCGTCGCCGCCGTTCACGAGGTGACTCAGCTCCGTAAGGCTCATAAACGCACTCATTCCGATGAGGATGGAGCCACGGTCAAAGACTTCGGCACTTGTCGCATCGACGTTGAACTTCATCTCACCGTGCTGCTGAAGAGCAAGGTAGCCGTAGTGACCGATACCGATGTAACGGTAGGTGGCGTCCTTCGAGGCTGCGCCGTTTCCGGCGATAGCGTAGTCGATGTAAGGGCTGATTGTATAGGGGTAGCCGACGCAGCGTCCGTCCTCCACGACAGTGCGGTCTCCTGCGCTGTTGGGGATGCGCTTGGTGAACTCCAGTTCGGTTTCCGTCACCTTGTCCATCGTGAAGTATGGGACGCCCTCAAAGCCGAGGTCATACATCTCGGCAGCCTCCTTAGCGAGTTTCTTACCGATGTTCTCGTCGAGAGTGATCTCAACCACCTCAGCGGAACCGAATGCACCGATGAACTTGTTGTACTCGCCATGACCGTAAACGTGCAGAGCCATTGTCATAGCCCACCCCTTGCGCATCTTGTAGCCCACGAATCCAACGAGGTCGAAGGCGGCGTTCTCGATAGCAGCGTGCGAAACTGCAACGCTGGCAGCGATACGCTGCGGCACGGCCTGAATCTTGTCGAAGGTCAGGTTCTGCTCGCCCACTTTCTGCACCTCACCGGCAATGGTGAACCTCACGTCGTTGGTGCTGTACGGCCACACCTCGTTACCGATAACGCCAGTTACCAGCTGAAGGTCGGCAGGAAGTTCCAAACCGGCTACCTTAGTGTCGATGATTTCGTTGATACGGTAGGGAACAGCACCCGATGCCTGCAAGTTGCCGTACTCGTTCTGGTCGCCGCCGTCAGTCACGGGGTTCAGCAGGGTGGTGGTGGCGTTAGCACGCTTGTGCATGCAATCCTGAAGGAACTCACGCAGCTGTGCGTTCTTGCTTTTGTTCTCACGCATCTGCTCCAGTTCCTTGCCGGTAGCCATAGCACGGGCGCGGGCGCTCAGTTTTTCACTCTCACCGATGAGGGAGCGGTACTCCTTCATTTCTTCCTCGGTGAACTCACGATTCTCTTTGCGGGCCAGCTCGTCAATCTGGTCCATGCGCTCCCAGATAGTGTTCTGACGCTCCTGGATTTGAACTTTTGTCATTTTGTTCATAGAATAAAACAATTAAATGGTTAAAAACTAAAAATTATTGAAATCTTCTTCAATGCGAATACGTCTGGCGTGCAAGCGAAGCGTCTGCTGCTCGCGGAACCGCTGTGCCTGCTCTTCCAGTTCGCGCTCCTCCTGCTCTTTCTTGGCCTTTTCCTCTGCGGCTTTGCGCTCCTCTTCAGCCTTGGCTTCTTCCTCTGCCTTGCGTTTTGCCTCGTCGTCATCGTCGCCACAAGCACGCTTGTCGTCGTCCGAGCCGCCGCCGCACTCACGCTTGATTTGCGCTTCAATGGCAGCGTCGATGCGGTCAGAAGCCTCGCGCATACCGACTGATGTCTGTTCGTAAGCCGGATGGGTGACAATGGCTACGTCGTACAGGCCAGTGATTTTCTTCACGTGACGCAGCCATACCTCCTTGCCGTCCTCGGTGTCGTTGGTGCGCTCATACGATACGCCGTTCTCCGTGTCCTCCCAGTCATCCTCAAAGGCGAAGCTCATGCCGTTGATGTCGCCGCGCTTGATCAGCTCCAGCGCATCGTTGGCGTTGTTAGTCTTCGGAAGGTCACAGCGGCAGTCGATGCCGTCGCCGCGAAGTTCCATCGTCAGTGTGTCCTTGTCCGTGTTGCGGTAGCGACCCAGCACGTCGGGCACCATGTTCGAGTGGTTCAGGTTGAGAATCACGTCCGACTTCTGCAACAGTTCGCGGCTGATGCAACCAGGCTCCAGAATCTCATACACCTTACGAGTGGATGACCACGGGGTAAGGTTGACAGAACGCACACCGAAGACAATGGGACGGCCCTCAATCTCGCGGCTCATCTCTTGTCCTTCCTGCGGCTCGCGTACTTGCAAGCCACAAGTCTCAATCGGAATAAATCGTGTCTGTTTCATATCTCAATCTTGAAAAACTTGTTACTACTTATCGTTTATTTCCCTGTCTGGGGTTTACTCGGATTTATTGGGCTCACGATGTCGGTAGGGTCATAGCCGGTCATGTCGATTACCAACTGACGGAGCCGCTTACCGTACTCCATTGCCTTTTCTTCGTCGATGCGTCCAGCCTTAATGCCGACATTCGAGCAGATATGCTGGAATATCATGCAAGCGTTCACGATGTCACGCGGGAAGTAGTTCAGGTGTACCGCCCATTGGTCAGCGTCAGCCGTCAGCATCGTGTCTGCCCATTGGTTTACGCCGTCGCGGATGTGCTGGTTAATCTCGGCAATCTGCTTTGCTATCATTTCTCCCTTCGCCATCGTTCTTACTGTCTCGCTGGATTTACCGCACGTCTTACGTCGCGCTTACGTTTCTTCTGAATCTCTCTTTCGAGGGCTTCAATCTCCTGGGGTGTCGGGTTTGGTGTCATATTCTTATCTATTTTTTTGTTTGGTCGATTTTCTCGTCGAGCTTGCTCGATGTTAAGATTGAGCTTGCTCGCCGTTTTCGCCTTCGGTGGAGGGTTGTGCTACGGTGTAGTTGCCTGGCGCCAGTGTAGTTGCTGCTTCGCTTTTGGCGATGAGCGCCTTCAGCGTGAGCAAGTTTGCGCTTGCCAGCGGCTCGTCGCCGTTCTCTACGGCTGGCATGTCGTGCTTCTGGCGAATCTCGTTCGGAGTCTTCGTGCCGTTCTGAAGTAGCAACTGATCCACCTTCGCCTGACGTTCGGGGTCCATAGCCAGCAGCGGATCCTCGCAGATGTGGATGTCGCGGTAGCCGTACTCTTTAAAGCCGATGAGCTTCCTGGCTATCTCTTTCTCCATCTTCGTCTTGTCTGGAAGGATGGTTCGCGTGTGGAACTCCATTGTAGCGTTCTGATAGTCGTTATAATGGCTGTTGGTGTCAAGCATCAGAAGCGGACGAGGCACAGCCCAAAACCTTGCCACGTCATCCAGTCCGAGGTTCATCTGTTCCAATAACTGCATATCTTGGGCGCTCATGCTTATGTTTTGCACCTTGTCAAGCGCACGCAGAGCCACAACGTCCTTCGTATAGATGCGGTCGTTCACCTCGTCGGCGTACTTTTCCATCTCCTTCCTGTCAAAAAGACCTGCGGAAATAGGTGATACCGTCTTGCTGGTGTCTTCGCCGATGATGAGCTTCATTCGCCCGCCCTTGGCAGCTGTTTCAAGCAGCTGCGCCTTCTGGGTCTTGATGATGCCCAGCGTTTCGGCTGCATACTGGATGGTGGAAATGCCCCAGAAACCATTGTGGAAGCGGAATGTGTTTGGGAAGTGTAGCACGTCCTCACGCGGGACGTTCACCTTCTCCACGTAGCCAATGTCGGAGAGGTAGCCGATGTTGTAGGTGCCGTTGGCAATGTCGTAACTGCCGAAGTCAACGAGCCACAAATTCATGGGAAATCCCATGTCATCGCGCTCGATATAGACAAATCCATTGCCCCACATGATGCGGTTTATTGTCACCTGTTCCCAGAGCGACGACGCCGTTGTGATGGGGTTCGGCTCTTGCTGCAAGAGGTAGTTAAGCCGTCGGCCAAAGCCTCGCATGTCCTCGGTGAAATTGCCGTTCGCGTAGTCCTTTTTACGAAATTGCACCGGCATAACAGCCATGGTGGTTGCCCTGAGCTCCGTCGCACGATAGACGGCGCTCACCGTCAATGCTGTCTGCGGGCTTCTGGCATAGACTATGCGCTCCTGGAATGTCCCGCCTTTCACCTCCGGCCCTGCCTCCACGGACGATGAGGGAACGCCTGGCACTCCGTTGAGGGGTGTCGGCGCGGCCTCCCGCCGTCTGAAGATATTAAGAAACGAATATGCCATAGGTTAGCCTTCAAGTTCAGGGTTAGGGGTTGTGCCGCCGTTGTCGCCGCCGGTGACATCGTTCGGGTCGGTGGGGGTCTCTGTGCCCTCCTCTTCGTCTTTAATGGTGGCCCATGCGAGGGTGGCTGCGCGAACGGCACCGGCGATGTCGTCGCTGGGCTTGTAGTTCACCTTCGGCTGCATGTCGGAGAGGACGAGGTTGTCGCCGTCCTGTTCCCAGCGCGAGCTGACGGCAGGGTACAGCGTTCCAAGCGGGCCGAGGTCAACGATGATGCCGTTCTTGATCTTTTCGCACACACCCTCCAGCAGCAGTTCAGCCGCCAGCGCAGCCTCCTTGGGGTGAAGGGTTGTGTTCTTGGCACTCTCGCGGGCAATCTCGTCGAAGGTTGCCTTGCCGTTGGTGACGACTTTTCCATAGAAACCGGCCACCTTCACGTCGTTTATTTTACGGACTAATCCGCACTTTTTAATTTTCAGCTTCATTTTTATTCTTTCTAAAGATTTTCCAAATTCTTTCTAAACATTTTCAAATTCTTTCTAAAGAATCTATTTATCGTCTATTTTGCTGCTACGGGTTTACCGCGCAAAATTGCCTCCTTTTCGTCCGTCCTTTCGTTGACTCGGAAGAAGAAGTCTTCCTGCTGTTGCATGAACCAGCGGTCGTATTCGCGGCCAGTGGCGAAGCCGCGCTTCAGCTTGATGTTGCGCCACTCCTCGGCTGTCTTCGTCCAATAATGGTCTATCCGCATGACGCTATGGTCGAACGGTCGCACGAACGGCGACGGCGGCACGCGGTTTCCCTTGGGGTTGACGCAGACCAAATCCTTACGGCCTGTGTAGTGGAGGTGTGTGAACACAAGGTCGGGAATGCCTCCGCGCACGAAACATTTCACGTGCTCGTTCTCGGGGAAGTCGTACTTCACATGCTGCGACAGCTCCATCGGCTGCGTGAATCGCACGGCCAGCGGGCGATGGTCGTAGGTCGTAAGGCCGTTGTCCGTCATCAGCCGCCAATTAACCAGCACACAATCGGCATCGTCGTAGTGGGCGAACATGGTTTCGATTTTCTTTCGACTGTCCCAGCGCAGGAACTCGTCGAAGTCAAGGAAGCCAATCCACGCATATTCGTTGCCGTGGTGCTGATAGCAGTGGGTGTAGCAGGCAATCTGTTTGTCAGCCTTGTTGTGCAAGTCGTAGATGTCAACAAATCCGCTTGCGATGTAGTCGTGGAGAGTATCGGCCAGCGGGGTCTCTCCGTCAAACCAGTTGTCATATACAAAAATTTTGCTTACTCCTAATTTTTTGTAGTGTTCTACCCACTCGCGGGCATAGAGGTCCTCGTTTCTCCCGACGGCACAAATGGCCACGCGCTTCTCGCCGCGCATGCGGGGTGTCGGCTCCCAAAGGTCGCGGTGGGCGTTGAGCCACGCCAACTGATGCTGGAGCTCGCCACGCTGCCAGCTGCCACATTTGTAATGTTCCATAAGCGGTCGAATGTCTATGCGCTTACCTCGACTGCCTCGCGGAAGGATGCGGCGAATGTCCTCCATGAAGCTGGCTCCCGTATCATACCAGTTGCGGCGGTCGTTCATTCCAGGGTGCAGCATCCAGCAGCGTTCAGGGTCGTAGTAGCGGATGCCGAGGTCGCGGCACATCGGAACGTTAATCCAGCAGAGAAGCGGCATGAGCCGCCCGATGCCGTAGCGGTTGCCCGGCTGTGGCTCCTGCACATGGCCGACGGCAATGGTGTCCGTCTGGAACATGAAGTCCACATTTTTCTTGATAAGGATGTCCGAGTCCATAAGGAGAAAGCCGTCTGTCAGCACGTTATCAATGAGATATTGCACGGTAATCATGTGCTTCACGCTGCCCCAGTCGTTCGTGGCGGCGGATTCGGGTTCGCGGTCGGGGAACTTCGCCAGCTCAGCCGCGAAGTCGATGATCTGTCCATGCGTGTTGTCAATAACCGTCACGCCTTTCATCTTGGCGGTGAAAGGCCGAGCCTCTCGGTGTACGCCCAGAAAGTCCGTGTCGGCGGAGTTGTCGAACACCGTGACGTGGTAGTTCTCCCCTCCGTGCTTTCGCAGGGAAAGAATGGTCGCCTCGGTGAGTTCGGGCGTGTTGAAATGGCATATAGCAACCTCGCGCGTCATTTCCATGGGAACTTGTCATTGAAGGTACACCATTTGCATTCACATTCGGATGTGCCGGCGATAGCCGCGCGACAGTCATAGTCTTTTACGACCGGCTTTTTACAATGCTTCTTTCTTTTCATAGTTCAATGGTTTAGGGGGGTTATTTGTCGTTGATAATAGCCTGAGCGAGAAACTGCAACGTGTTTTGCATCTTGTCTGGATGGAAGGTTTCTGGAAGAATCTGGTACGTCTGATTCTCCCAGACAATGCGGCTGCGCATGGTGATTTGGTCCGTCCAACGGGTTCGCACAAGGATGACGCCGTAGGCATCAATGGCACCCTCGCGAAGAGCGCTTTTTCCCTTCTGCCAATCGACCGCCGCCCACAGGCATACGGTATCGTCCCACTCGATGCCGGACGCATCCAGCCCGAAGTCTGACGATACCGCAGCCTTGCGGTTCTGCACAAGTATCCGATGCCTCAGAAGTCCTGCGGAATATGCCATTATTCAACCGTCCAGTTGGTGTTAGAAGTAACGTTGAACGAAGCGTTGGTGCCTTCGGTGTAGGCATCCCAGTCGAGCGTGACACTGGCGGGGCTGACGCTGAGGGTAGCATCGGCAGCGGCCTGGGTGATGGAACAGGTGGCCGTGTTGCCTGCATTGTCCGTGACAATCAGCTGCGCGGTCTTGTTGCTCACCGTCGCATTGGCCGGGATGTTGCTGAAAGCGATGCTGAAGTTATACTCAGCCGAAGCACCGGGGTCGCCGCTGATGGCAGCACCGTTGGAGGTGCTGGTGCTGTTGGCGGTGTAGGTGCTGGGGAGCGTAAGCGACAGCGTGGCACCACTGCCAAGAGAAAATGTCAGTTTCGATGAGTTGCTTGTTCCGCTGATAGTGAGGGTGGTAACGCCACTTTTGCTCACGGATGCCGTTGACTGGATGGTGACAAACTCGGGTTTGCCGGACTGCGTGACCGTGCGGGCCACGTCAGCAAGGTTGGCGGCCTTGAAGGTGATGGTCGTCTGACGGGAGTTGCGGCCCGTGTTGTCGCTCTTCGCGGTTACGCCGACGGTATCGTTGCCGTTTCCGCTTGTTTTTGATGGTTGTAGCCAATTTGCGTATGCCATATTCTTTTTCTTATTTATGGTTTATATGATATTCCAGTGGGTGTTCGATTCTACCGTGTAGAAGACCTCATCCTCTCGCCTCACCCAGACGATTTGCTGTGTCTCTATCGGGAAAACGCGAAGGTATTTGCGCATGCTTACGTCAAGCAACTGTCGCGCGGCGGCTTTGATGCTGTCCGTCCATCCACGGGCATAGAATCCGGCTGGCGGGACGGCATAGCCGCTGACGGCGGCGGTGGTGCGGGCGTAGGCTTCTATGTGGTTCATTTCACAACTTCGAGCGAGGGGTTAATGAATACGGGCTGGCGGTTGTAGCCGGTGGGGAAGTCGTTGTCGGGGATGTCGAGCACCAGGCGCAGCATCACCTCGCCTTCACCCAGCGCCTCCGAATCCACAATGACGATAAAGACATTTTCATCCTTCTGGATGCAGCCGGACTTTGCCACCTCCATCTTTTTGTCGGGGTTTTCGGCGTTAAATACGGTTAGCGTGAATGGCACGTCGGCCATTGTCAGGCCGTCGGGCAGACAGGCCGAAAACTCCACTTTCGTCTTTCCGCCGAGCGTTAGCCGCTGGACAGCCGGCATCTCTCCGTGCAGCTTCATGTAGGGCTTCAGCAGCAGGTCGAAGGTGTAGGGCACCAGGTAAAGCGATGTCATCGAGTCCGGCGATCGGTGCTGGAAGGACACCTCCACAAGCATCAGCGTGGCGTGAATAATCGGCTCGGGCACGCTGCCGTATTCCACGAGCAAGTCTGCGAAAGTGCGGTTCAACAAATTCAGCACCGTCTTCTCCGCATCGCTCGCGTACAAATCAAGCAGAGCATCCTCGCAGTCGTAGTCAATGCGGCTGTGCTGCTTGATGTATTGAATTTTCATCCATTTCATATCATTCGTTTTAATAGCAGACAAAAACAGCGTCAGGGTTTACCATGTCACGACACTTGCGTTATCCTCGCATAGCCATTTCCAGCGTGACCTGTCTCGGTAGTACCATCGGGTGCCTCAAAGGATTGGTTCCCGGATATGGTTGTTCCATTGCTAACGCCGCCGATGTATCCGCTTCCGCCGCCAGACGAATTGACGGCAGAATTGCTGAAAGAACTATAATAGCTGCCGCCGCCGTAACGACCGCCTCCACCAGCTCCTGACAGGTTTGACACCTGGTTCAGCTGGTTGGAGCCGTACCCCAATCCTCCGTCACCTTGATAGCCAGGAGCCAGCTGTGTGCCTGGGTATGTGCCGCCGCCGCTATCACCTCCACCAACCTGATTGCCGTTGCTGACGGTCGGGTTAGATGATGACGTACCACGACGGGCAGATGCTCCAGCCCCTCCGCCTGCGACTATCAGCCTCGAGTTTAATGACTCCGCACTTCTGTTTGTTCGGTAGTTGGCGTAGTTCATCGTAGAACTGACGGTGGCTATATCTGTACCTCCGCCACCGCCTCTCGGATAGCATGGGCGAGTAGTTCCGTAGAAATTGATTGAGCCTCCACCGCCATTCCATCCACCATTGCTTGTGCCTGACGTTGTTGTGGTTGCCACGTCTGCGCCTTTGCCACCCACAAACACATATACCGTCGTCGGTGAAGCAAAGGTTACAATTCCCTCAGAATAACCTCCCTTAGACCCTGCAGCCGTGATATCTCCCGTAACGTCTCCCCCTTGTGCGCCCCAAACTTGTAGCTTATACGTGCCAGCAGGAAGTTCGACGGACTGGACGGCACCAGTGTAGTCGAAGTTCCAGACGGCCTGTGACGGCTTACCTTCTTGCGTAATTGTCACGGTCTTAGATACTGTTCCTCCAGCTATTGTCGTGAGCGTAATGACTTGGCTTCTCGCTGTGGGCGAAGTATTATCCGTGTCCGAGCCTACCGTCACCGTATCATTTCCGCTGCCGGAGTAATTGACGACGATGTTTCCACCGCCCGTGTTCCAGGGAATGAGTTTCTGTGCCATGATCCAACAGTTTTATTCGTTCGTACCAGCGGAAAGCGCCCCGTTGCCGACAAAAGAAAAACTACCCACCATCAGCGTGCCAAGATTCGCCGTGATACGGCACTCCTGCAAAAGTGCTTTGCCCGTTACACCGGGGTCGTTATCTCCCTTGAAAAGCAACGTATATTCCGTTCCAATCGTCAGCAGGTCGGCCACTCCAGCCTCGCTGACTACGAGAAAACCAACATTCAGCGACCAATCTTTGCGGCCTTTTCTCCGCGTCTTCCAGTCGCCTGTGTCGGGCGACGCCGTTTCAAGCATGTCTGCAATCGCGCCAACCTCGTTTGAACGCGTGCCAGCGATGGCCACGCCACCACGATATACTATTACATTATTACCTACTACTGCCATATTTTCTTTTTTTTAGTAATCAAAAACGCTGCTGTGATGAAGTGTGAGCCTGTGGACATCATTCCACGGGTCAAAGCTACGAGCAATCATGCGCCACTTCACGCTGCTGCCCCATACCTCCATGCGGTTCAAGTAAAGCGTCTCGGGCGTCTGGTACGGCATCAGCACATCAATCTGCAACCTGTCCTGAACCGCCAGAAGATGGGGGTATTGTGGCCTGTTGCTTACTATCTGCGACGACATTGTTCCAGTGATGACGTTACCATCATCAACTATTTTATTTGATGTCATTATAGACAGCCAACAGCCCCTCATAATGCTTCCCTTTTGGTCGCTCGGACTACCTTCTATAATGTATGATTTCTCGTAGTCACTCTTGTTTTTGTCAAGATATTCATTGGAAGCCTTCTCGAAATTCAACAGCTCCACGTCACTAAATGAAATCAAATAGTCAATCGGAGCGTTTATCAGGTAGAAATCTATAACCAACGGATTAAGAACGTGCCCAGCAAATTCCACTTCGCAATCTTCCTGGCCTGAAGTCCACGTCTTACTATAACCGTTATATCCTGCCAATGGCAGCCATGATAAAGACTGCACACTATAGTACTGGTTGCCGGACTTGAGCAGCACGCCGATAGAAATGCTTTGGCCTGTCGGAAACTGGTTCGTCATGTTTTCGATGTCTTCGCCAAACTTGAATTTGAAGCGAAGACGTGACGAATTGCCAATCCACTCAAAAAATGTATAAGAACCTATCTTTACAGGCATTTCCCCTTCGCCACGCTGATAAAGGATCATTTCAGAAAGTCCGCCGCTGCCGTAAGCGCCGAGAACTGACTTGTTGTAAGCCGTCAGCTTTCCATCGGCATCAATGCCTATGTTTGTTTCAAATGTGCCGTCAAAGTCGGAAATGTTTGGCGAGTTTGTGCAGAATTCGTTATCTTCTACAAGGCAACTCTGCGCATATCCTTTGCAGCGGTTAAAGGTCATCTTCGGCACATTCTCTGTTCCTTCGAAGGTGACTTCTATCTCTGACAGCGGCATAACCATCGACTCCCTTCCTTCTGCCGAGGCAACCGTGGCGACAGATGTCATGTCTGTCACGCTCTGGCTTGAGGCTATAAAATTATTAGGAAAGGTGTATTTTACATTTTTTCCCTGATAGTCGAGCCTCTGAAAGAGTGGAGCACCAGGAATATCATGGAGGATTAGCCCGAATCCCGTGCAAAGCATTCTCAATGCCTCTTCAGCCGTTTTCGTCTGATATATTCCTGTCAGGTCGCCACTTGATGCCCGTTTGTAGTATTTCCCCTCAAACGGGCAAATGGTTAGGCTGTTCAGGTAGAGATTCTTTGTCACGCTCACGCTGTCGTCGGTGATGAACGCCGGGAAATAATAGCCTGTGTAGCCGGCATCCAACAAACTAAGCGAATAATATATGATGGTGTGTAGGCTAACCCATCGTGGAGGGTTGAAGTCTGTGAAGTCAAACTTCACCCCGCTGGCAAGACCCAGCGGAGAAATGACGGGCAACTCTATCTCTCGCGGGCCGCCAACCCATGCACGGTCGAACGACTGCGCTTGGATGAATCCCGTGAAGTCAAGAGTGGTACCGTAGTAAAATTCCACGTATCTGTCCGTGTTCACGGATGGGTATATTTCATCCAAAGAACCATACGTCTCTTCAATCAGACGGAGGTAGCCGGTGCGATAGCGGATGACATTGTTGAGCAAGTCTTCGTCGTCACCCTCGCTGTAGGCAAACGGATTGGCGGCGGCCACTCCTGGGGTGGTCGGGTTGTTTGCTGACAATTCAATCACGTCCGAACCCGTATAGCCTCGCTTATAGATGTCAACCCGGCAGCTCGTGCCATTAAGCGACACGAACGGTATCGTCCATCGTTTATTGCCTAATGCCCATGCCATACTATCTGAAATTAGTGGTTACATACTCGCCGCGACCTGTCCGACGGCCATTGCTGTTAAGCACCAACCGCAGCTGCTCGCCAGTGACGACAGCCGTCAGTTGCATCCTTCCCAATCCTCCAGCAAGCTGGCTGGCAAGATTACCCTGCTGCGCCTTGTTCAATATGAGTTCACCGCTCGACAGCCCATAGTTGGCTGTCGATAACTGGTCGTTGTAGTAATTGCCCGGTATGATGCCGCCCTCGGCAAAGCCTCCCTTGGTGATGCCCTTGATGGTCGATGTGGTGCTGAGCAAGGTCGCCAATCCCGTTGCGCCGAACGCCAGCCAAGCGACAGGGCCGAGTTTTGCCGCCTGCGCCACGGCCTCTGCATACGATAGGGCGAGTGTGGCCACGGCCTGCATCAACGTTCCAGCTACACGAGCCGTCGGGTCTTCAAGTCCGGCCAACGCTCCTCCAACTGTCGAGATGCTGCTGGCCACCAAGTTCCACGTGGCACTCATTCGCGCTGCCTCGTCTTCGAGGTTCTTCATGCGGATATAGTTCTCCTCAAAGAAATTTTTGTTTGCCTCAATCACCGAATCCGGGATGGTCAGCGCATCGGCAATAGAACCCGTCATTCCCTCGCCAATGCCGGCCATCTGAAGCAACGGCATGACAAATTCTTTGTTGCTTCCACCGCCACCCTTTGCTCCACCGCCGGAACCACCACCTTCCACTCTATTAATTCCTCGATAGGACTGAGCCACCATACCATAATAGCGACTCTCTGCGGAAGAACGTTTCTGGATTTCCTGAAGGATTTGCTGGTATAGCTTTCCGTCGTCTTTAAATATACTCCATGCCTGAAACTCGGCATAGGGGTTGGTTGTGTCTAATCTTGTAGAGCCTGTGTTATAACTCAGTAATGCTTTTTTTTCGAGATTCTTTTCATAATCCCGATATTTAGCAGCACCTTCCAATCGACGGTTAAATTCATCCATGTTGGAAGTACCAGCGAGAAAATCGGCACGGCTCATGCCAAGTATTGAGGCCTGTTTGTCATATAGAGCGTTTATGGCAATCGTTGCGGCATTGACTTCACCACTGATTATATTTCTCTCATCCTCCAGAAGTTTTTTTAACGCATCGGATACTTGCTGCTTCTGAGTGGCTGTAAGTAATTCTCCGTTTGTTCCGAAAGACTGACCTCCAGTCAGCGAATCAATCGCGCGGCCTGTACGAAGCATGGTTTGAAGTCGCGTGATTTCAGTCTGACGTTGAGCAGTTCCAGGAGAATTGATGTTCTTCATTGTCTGGAGGTAGTCGAGTGCGTCGTAAGCATCTCTCGCTGCCTTGATAATGCTGTTTATATTTTTGAGATAGCCGCTGATATCCCCCGAGTTTAATGCCGTCAGGAATCCTTCATAAACTGACTGTGCAGCCGCTGTCGTTCTGCCCCATTCGTCAATGAGCCTTTCGTTCGCCTTGAACGCATCACCTGCGACTTTAACTGCGGTTGTTACTGCTCCAATAGCAAGTCCCATCGCAGAGAACTTCTTTACATCAACGCCCATGCTGCGCGTGAAGTCGTTGAAGGTCTTCTGAGCCTTCTTTATATTCCTTTCGTAGTCGTTGGTATTGGCCTCTAATTTGATTATGCTTTTTGCATTTGCCATAGTCCTATTGTTTCATTTCTTCATTATAAGCTGTCTCAAACTCTTCAGCGAAAGCGTCCGCGATTATGTGCGCGGCTGAATCCATGTATCGCGTGGCGTTCGTCTCAAAGGTTCCACGTTTCTCTATGTGGCCGCGATTTCCAGTATTGATGGTTTTGCCATATTTTTGCAAGTCGCCACCTTGCGAACCTCTGTGTACGCTTTCGCGGCTTGTATCTTCCTCGAATTTAATGCCACGCTCCACCGTTCCGGAATTAAGGAATCGAAGGATAAAACCACGGTCTTTGCCCAAATAGGTGTTAAGACGATATGCGTTGGTGCTGGTGTCAACCTTTCGACGGTTGCCTCCGCGCTGCCCGGCCCGAAGCGTTCCAGGCTGAATGAGTATTCCACGAGCACCAGCCTTACGCGACGACAGGATGGACGTATTACCACCGAGCACCTTGCGATAAACTGTATATCTAACTCCGAGGTATGCCTTGCGGGGGTCGTTATTAATTGCGGTGCGCTCATCCTCAGTGAGGTTCTTGCGGACTTTCTTCAGCTCCTCGCGTATGACCGCCTTCAGCCGCTTGCGCGTCTCAGGATCGCTCGCAAGCAGCCTCGCCATTGCCCTCCGATGCTGCTCAATCAATGCCTCGTTGACCTCAACGGAAACCATGTCGCCGCCACCGCCGGCGCCACCGGCACCCGCTCGCGCCCCAGCGCTCATTCCGTTCACATATTCCGACAGCCGTCCCATTCTCTTGCTTGACTCTATACAATAAACCCCCGAAACATCGTCGGGGGTTTACCTTGTAAGTCAAAAGAAGTTTTTACGACTTTTATTCGGTCAACTTGTGGAAGTACTCAACCACCTTCGGCCACGCCATCCAACCTACAGCCGCCACGCCGACGGCAATCAGGTACGCACCACTATGCAGGCAGTACCCCACGCCCACGATAACTCCGAGGGCGTAAAGGCACATCATTAAGAAATACACAATCTTTTTCATAATCACTTAGTCTTTAACACAATGTAATTAGCATCATCTGTAGCATAGCTGACAAAGAATTTTCCATTTTGGATAGTATCTGTAAGCAAAGTTGTATTATCAGTTTTTTCTACAACCTGAAGAGATAAACCTTCCATAAAGTCAGGCACGTTTATAGCCTGTTTCATTGCAACTTGCTGGCAATGGCAATAAATGACATATTGATTTCCATCCTTATACCAATAAACTTGTCCGACGTTTTCAGCAGGGTCAAAATAACTTACATAATAATTTATCTCCTTAAAAAAAGTGTTTGGTAGATAATAATCATTATCAGCATAAGGAGAAGTATTAAACGCCATTACATAAAATTTATTTGTATTGCTCGGTGAAAATAGTAATACTCTATAATGGTCATTTGAACTTCCTTGTAGACACATCTGATTCCTCTTGTCAGGGACTGTATCTCCAGATACAAGACTTAATCCAGCGGACATTCCTACAAGATAAGTGTTATTTAATGGGTCATAAAGAAATCCTATTTGTCTGTCTGGAATATCATTTACATTGCGAAGGTCATTTTCCGTTCTATAAAAACTATATTCAGGGAAACCAGAAGTTGAATTAAATGGCTTTTCTAAATTTATATTATCTTTTTCCTTAACTTTTGGAAGGATGAACATAGCTTTATAAGCTCCATTATCAAGGAAGAACTGCTGCTGTGTAGCACCGTATCCTTGACACTCTATTTCTCGACGTATATCAATAGTTGTATTTATACAGCATTGTGCTCCTTTATAATTAAAACTATAAGTAAATACAGCCATAACTTCAGCGCCTGTTAAATTTGGCTTACCATTTATTCCTCCAAACCAGTCTTGAACCGTAGATGGGTCATAGCCTATCTGTGTTTCAGAAACACTTAATTCTCCACAATAATATGTACCTTCTTGTGTTACTGGTTTCCCATCAAGTAAAAACACTCTGTCACTATTCGTCATAACAGGTCTAAGTTGAGTTTGACTTATAGATGGAATGCTTATTGTGTCGGTAAATGTGCCACCACTAATATGGGATAAATAGGTAATAGTAGTAGATGTTACAGTAGAATGCCAATCTCTGACAATATGCCCTCCTGATTCATAGAATACGGGAAGCAGATAAACATAAGAACTTGTAACTTTACCAATATTGTAACGTCTTCCTAATTGGTCTTCCCATAATGCGCCTAAATCAGAAGCTGCAAAGACTCCAGTATTTGCAAAATAAGGTATGGGATAGCCGTGTTGAGCAAACAAGTGCCAATATTGCGTTGCAGAAAATAACGGAGCTGTACTATCTGTATGTGAAGACACAAGATAAGTTGATGTCATTAACTGACCATCCGTTGAGGTATTCGGGCCAATATAGGTTGAATTAAATGATAGAATGCCATTATCATTAATTCTATGGGTTATTATTATATCTTTTGTCGAATTATATTTTGCTCGTATATAAAAAGGCATGCCAGAGCTATTTCCAATATTAGCAATGACAACCTTCATTGAAGTGTCAACCGATATATTTTTGACTTCTTGATTTATTTCCACAAGCGAAATAAATTCTTGAGAATAATCCTTAAAACTAAAATCAGATTCTTGTGATAAGATATAATTGCAATATACAACAGTAGCTGATGTGGGAGCTATTACTTTTTCATTTATAGCAGAAGATGGACCCATCAAAGATTTTGATGATAAAACAGTACCTTCACTATCCTCAAAAACATAAACAGGAAAATTCCATTGGTCATTAGGAAGATTATAAGAAATGCCATAAACAGTTCCTTCAGTAACAGAATACTTCTTATAGCCCATAAGAGCCAACTCAGCCACTGTGCCATTTGCTCTTATCCATCTTCCTGAAACAACTTCTATTGGACTTATAGTTGTATAATTATCAACATAGAAACGAGAGTTTATATCATTGGCCAATATTTCTGTATCAGCAACAAAACAATCATCACCAAGAGTAATTTCTTCAAAAACAATAGAATTTAAATATCCAGGTGTATTATATGCTTGAATTTTAATGGTGCTACAATTTGAAGGAACACTTAATATATAAGGAGTGCTCTGATTGTATGGCCCCACAGCATATTGTAAATCTTCTTCAAGACAAATCAATTCTTCATTGGATGTCCAATAAGATACAATAGGAATATTAAAACCTCCAGGAATTATATTGCCCTTAAATCTATAGTATTTACTATTGTCTATATTATCAAAAACAGCTATAGACATAGAAGAATGTGTTTTATAATCACCGTTGTTTCTGAAATATTTTCCTGTAATAATAGATGCTGGTGTTTTAGTTTCCGTACTATAATGCCTAAGTAGTGCTTTATTCGCCTTAATTCTATCTATAGAATTTTGTTTAACATCCGAAAGATATTTTAAATCTACTTTAGACGCAGGCCTTTGTAAATTATTTGTTGCATATAAAGCTAACTGATAGTTACAAATAGCCTTTACTGCACCAGAAGGAGCATTCACAATTTCAGTTCCTGATACAGGTCCATTCTTGCTTAAATATGAAATTATATTATCAGAATCGTCTTCAAAAAGGATGATAGGAAACACATAACCATTTCCAACATTATATTCAACCCTTAATGTTTCATTGGCTGTAACGGTATACTCCTTATAACCCATAGTATCACTTACTACCGTACTGCCAGAACCATTTATAAAGCTACCTTCTGTAAATGAATCTGCTAAAACATTATAATATACATCAAAAGCCTGTTCAAGAAAATCTGTTCTTGATGCAACTCCCGATATTTTTTCATTTAATTCTTTAGAAGCGATTCTGCTGTTACCAGCAGTCAACTCATTTAATTTTACTGAATTTATCCAATTTTCTATATTAGCACATTGTATTCTTATTTCATCACAATTCAAAGGAACTGTCAACTCAGCTGTATTTTCTTGAGTATACCTACCTGCTTTATAATAAGCACTATCATAGCCTATATATTTAGAATTTTCCCAATAAGTTACAACAGGCATTGTGCTATATCCCGCTGTAGGAAAAATATCTCCGGAAAAACTATATCCTTTTATTTTTGGAGTAATTCCAGAATAAACAATGTATGCAATTCCACTTGCCGTAACAATAGTTCCATCTCTACGGATAAGTTTGCCAGTTACAATAGAACTTGACGACTTAGTGGATGAAGTAAAATCAGACAGAAACATTCTATTTAATAATGTTTCAGGATTATAATAAAATTCATCGTCTGCATCACTCCATTGTATTGAGGCATTCTGAGGCTCAAATAAAGCATGCTGTTCCTTGGTATAAGACACACCTATATACTTCAATCCAGGATAAAGGGTCAAGTCTGCTGGTGGGGTATCCCAAGAAAAGAATAGACAATTTGAAGACTCCCAAACTCCAAACTCTGCCATTCCTACCCAATAGCAATAATGTTCAGTCATGAATAGACCTGGTATTGATATACGCTTAGATTTGCCATCATAACGAATAACAAGCGAGTCTCTTGCAATGCTTGAATTAAGTGAAAATATACTATGTTCAGGGTCATAAGAAAATGCCCCACTCTCTATGAAAACAGGGGATAAAGTAGAATTTTTTACAAACTCATCAAAAACGGCCTTACTTTTAATTAAATTATCGCTGTTATAAGTAGGAACATCATCTATTGCATTATCATAAGTTGCCATTGTAAGAACTCTGCCAACTTGTGTATCTGGGTCAACGTAATACATCTTATCTGAATAGCTCACATCACCAGCTACACGATAGATAACTTGTTCTGAAAGGCTTCCATTATCAGGAAATCCAGGAGCCTCTTCAAGTGCTTCCCAATCTTCAGCAGACATGGGAGTAACGCCACTCTGCACCAAGTTTTCATACAACTGTTGGAGCGCACCATCATAATAAGCCCTTGCTCCAGCTTCTTCTAAAATCTTATATTCTAACTTTCCTAAAGTATTATAATCATTAGATGCGTTGCCAATAATCTCAGACTTGGCGTTATTAATTCGTTGGTCCACACTTCCACCAGAACCTACTGCTTCATCAAGAGTATCAATACGTTCAGATAATGCTGTGTCAGCTTTCTGTCTTGCTTCGTTTTCAGAATCGACAGCGGCGGACACAGCCGACGCAATTCGCTCATCAATAGTTCCTCCTTCACCTACGACTGATTCAAGATCGTCAATACGAGAAGCCAATGTCACGTCAGCCTCTTCACGATTTGCGGCTTCTTGGCTGATAGCCTCTTCGTTTGGAAATACTTTGTCAAGCCTGGCCTGGACTTCGGGGCCAGTGTTGTTCAAATCATAATTTATTGCCATATTCTTTTAGTTTAATTGGTGTTTACGAACCCTTAACTGATGACCTTCGCTGTCAAGGATGGGTTCTTTATCCTTTGTGCGAAGGTTAAGGTAAAGCGTGTTTGCGTCGCTACGGAACACGCGGGCATAGGTGACAAATCCGTTCGGATTGCCATTCATGCAGCATCGCTGGAACTTAGGCGACGGCACGGTTGCCACAAAGCACAGCCATTGTCTGTCCACCTCTTCATGTGTCTGGTCGGAAATGTCCGTGTCCGGCACGAAATAGTGGCACTCGGCTTCGATCTGGCCGGCCATGTCGTCGGTGTCGAAGGTGAAGAACCAGTTGCCGTCCTCGTCGGCGAACATCTGCGACTTCAGGATTTCCTCTTTTTGGTTGAGGAACCCCCAGCGTAGGATGATGTAGAAGTCATCCACGGCCATGTCGAAGTCGTCATGGGCAATCGTTATCTGATATTTGCCCACTTCGCCTCGCTGTAATACATTATCTTGACTCATATCTCGTTTTTTCTTTTCGCTTAAATTCGTGTCACGGGTTTACCCGATGGAAATATAAATGTCGCCCTTTGCATTCGTCAGCCGCTCGTAGAGCTTGCGGAATGTGGCAGCACTCTCCAGCACCTTGCCGACCTTCGTATTGCGGCCAACGAGGATGCAGCCCTCGGTGTCCTTGGCCGTATTGCCGATGTGGATCAGCACGCCCTCGAAGGCAGGCACATTGATGAGCCTGGGAAGGTAGCCGTCGCAGAACTGGTATTGCTTCCTGTCCTTGAACTTCGGCGACTGCATCAGCAGCGTCACTCGGTAGCGACCAGTGGGGATGGCCGTGGCTCCGGCCTTCTTTTTCGCCTTGTTCACGCTGGCAGGGAGCGACTGCTTCAGTCCACGGTCGGTATCCTCGAGCGTGTCGCAGAAGTACTGGCCGTCGATGCTGAGCCGTCCGATGGTGTAGGTCTCTCGGCGGGCGATGCGTTTAAGTTTGAGTTCCATCGGCCTTGCTCTTTTTCGTTGTTCGCGTCCGCGATTCACCGATGTCAGATGCTGCCACCGGCCTGCGGTTCTTGCAATCGGTGTCGCCGCACAGGAATGGCCGCATGCACTCCAGCTGCCGTCCGTTGCGTGCCACGTCAATCTTCAGCGTGCGGACGGTTTCTTCAAGGTCATCCTGGCGCTTGCGCAGTTCGTCACGTTCCTGGCGGAGATGCCGTCGGTCGTCTTTCAGCTCGGCGATGTACTGCTTCTGCTCATCTCTGTCGGTCTTGATGTCGGCCACAAGGCTTTGATAGACATCCTGCAACTCTTTCGCCGCGTTCGCCTCGGCACCGACGGCTTCGGCCTTGGCTTTCTTGCGCTGGTAGCGCCACGTGAAAAATGCACCACCACCTCCGCCTATAAACAGGCCGGCGACAGCAACGATTGTGTCAATGCTTAACTCCATATTCTCACAAACATTTTACCTTCGTCTCAAACACGCGCATGGGTTTACCAAACAAAAAAACGAGGGCGCAGAAGCGCCCCCGACGAGAACTACCATTTTCGTGACCTCACGAAAATGGTTTACTTTCGTTTCAGCCGCCAGACCGCGAAGGCTGCGGCCCCTATGAGCAAGGCGAACAGCAGCTCACCGGAATGGATGCGAGTCTGCTGCCACCACGTCAACCGGCGCGGCACTTCCACTTGCACCTCCACAGGCACACTCACTGTGTCCGTCTGATGCTCAATGAGCGTGTCCGTCCGCAACCGCTCCACGTACTTAGTGTGCCAGCGCTCAATCCACACTGTGTCGTCCCTATCCTTAATATAGATGGAGTCATGGACGTTGATGCTGTCGCGCTGGTGCGTGGCGACGTAGAGCGTGTCGGTATGGGTTACGGGGACGGTGACATACTTCGTCGTGGTGCAAGCAGTCAGAAGCACCAGGCAGACCGCCAGTATTACTGACCACAAAATAATTAATAGCCTTTTCATCGAATGTCGCAAAGATTGTCGAAGCCACGCTCCAGTTCTTGTTCAACGTCATTGATGGCTGCAACAATGTTCGCGTCAGAGAATCCTTCATCGAACTTCCCATAGAGAGAACTTTTTTCAAACTCATCGGCCAGCCGGTCGGCTGTTCTTACAATGTCGATTTCAGTAAATCCATAGGGAAAACACTTGGAATTACCTGCCAATGCAATGGCTACTCTCTGTGTGAATTCTGCTTTTGTCATTTTTCTTCAGTTTTTAATTGTTGTTTTAATCGTTTTGTTTCCCATGCCTTCAGCGCCCGTTGGCGGGCAGCTTCGGGATGGTTCATAAAGTATCGGTGTGTTCCGGCTATTGACCGCGCCCGTGCCTCGGGCGATAAGTTTGGGCCACCGCGACGAAAACCTTCGGAACGCTGCTTCGTACCCGTGCCCCATCGCCCAGGGTAGCCGAGTTTTTTGTTTCGGCTCGATGCAAACAGCAGGCTCTGCCGATGGAGGTTGGCAAGCCACTCTTTGTCCTTCGCCAGCCCCAGTTCCTTTGCCTTCTTTCTGACCGCCTGCTCACCCATCCCCAGCCACTCGCAGAGGTCTTCGTTCTTGGTGGTGGCGTAGTTGCGGCGGAGGTAGGTAATCATGGCCGGACTCCAGTAATACCCGAGCGATGCGCCTTTTCTTACCATCGTCCGGCCATGTTCCTCGCTGTAAAAGATTCTTTCAGTCATGGATTAAAGATTCTACCAGATTCGTAACTAAACACCGGCTTACAAGCTAACCGTGCGATATTGCGTGCTTGTTCATCGTTACTCTCATAGAATAGCTTAGCCCATGTGATTTCTGTATATATCATAGCCTTGAACTTATAGGGAGGGCACGTTCTGTTTCGTTCTTCTGGCGTTTCCGCTGGGTACATTATCAAATGGTCATAGTTAATACCCATTCGTTTTAGCCATTCCTCAGTAACATCGCGGTACTTCTCCAGCCGATAGGTCACTATGGCACCAATCCGTGTGGTGGGGATTACCATCGGCACCGGGTCGCGCAGATAGGCCTCATATTGTTCTTTGTAGCAATCCCAGGGAGGCTCTTTGCACAGCAGGCCGTCAATGTCCCACATGGTATGTTCTGTTAGTGTCTCGTAATGATGGAGAATGTTCCATTCATAGGCCACAGGCTGGTTGCCCTCCACGTCGTCGAAGTAGATGTCAACAAGTTTGCGTGACTTCTCGCCACAGGTGTAGATGCAACCGAAGACGAACGTGTAGCGGTAGGCCAACGGTGCCAACCGCGCACGCACGTCCGTCATCGCCCGACCGTAGAACACCGTGTCGTCCAGCACCAGCACCTTGCGGATGTCGCTTTTTGGCATCAGGCCGCTACGCCCTCCACACTCCATCGTTCGGCCTGCCATGAAGGTCTCCACGTCGGCCACGGGCTTTTGCGTGAGTTCCGAGAGCATCAGCGCGGCAATCATGCCGCTTCGCGGAACACCAACAATCAAATCCACATCCGATGGCACCTTCCACACATTGCGACGAATCGTCGTCGCAATGTCATCGTAAGTTATTAGTCGCATATTCTTTTTGTCTTATTTTGTATAGAACATGTCGCTAAACTCCCTGGGCACGATGCAATCCACCTCGAATGGCAAGGCCTTGCGGATGGTATCGCGGCTTTCGTCCTTTGCTTTGAAGCCTTCCTCCTTCACTCGATCGGCTTTCATGATGTCAAGCAGAAGGGCAATGCGCTCCTTTGCCTGGCCTACGTCCTTGGCCGCGATGATGTAGTACGTGTCGTAGTGCTTTAGTTGTAGGTTTCCGGCGATATACTCCGTTCGAACTTGAACCTTGAAGTAGTCCTTTCGTTCGTCGGCTGGTGTGCGGTCGGATTCGGGGATGCAAGCGTGGTCGTCGGGAACGAGTACCGCGTCTAACGTCACCACTCGCGTTGCACGGATGGAACCCTCGAAGCCTCTATACATCTGCCCGAACTCTGCGGCTATCTGGATAGCCTGCGGGATGGTCTGGGCACGCACGGCAAAGTGGTTTTTGATTACGGTGTCCACATAGAAGACGGGAATCTCCACCATGAAGTTCGTCTCGAAAGGCGGTGTGTAGAGTTCCATTTCTCGCACGTCGATCTCGCTCACCTCCACGTCAGCGATGTCGCCCGACTGGATGGCGAACTGAATCTCTGCCAGCTTATCCTGCCCGATGTAGCCGCGCTCAACGACTATCTGACTGCGCTCAATGCTGACTACCTTGCCCGTTCCTTCGTCAAGAAAGTCCTCGGTCCATGTTTTCACTGCATGCTTCGGCAGATATTTGCCGAGCATTTCCTTTGGGTCACTCGTTCGGAAGGTCACCACGTCCTGCGGTCGCTTCCATTCTTTTTTCTCTGTCATAGTTCTTAATTCCTAATTTTCTTTCTAAATAACCTTATTCTTTTGCTTTCTCTCTCACTTATAATAGAATCCAATTCCCGCACAAAGGTTTTTAAGGAACTGACTCTTGCGTCTCGAATTTTAGAGAGCGGAACAAGCATTTTATCGCACTCTTCTATTGTAACTCGAATATGCCTTTTACAATCCTCAAAATTATCCTTTAGGGATGTAGGTGGTATGTTGGATACCGATAGCGAGAACGAGTTGCCGTTTATTGTGACTGTCGTTTCTATCCAATGTGCGTATGCCATATCGTTTAATGTTTAATGTTCAATTAATGCAACTGCGATTCATATCGGAGATAGAGATCAATTGCCATAATAATGGATTGAATCATATCCACCTTGCAACTGTCAGCCTGGCTTCGTTTGATCGGACGTTTATTTGAACGTCCATCAATCTCCAAAGCACAATTCCCAAAACCCCAAGGCCAAAGAGGTGAGTTGCTAAACGATATGAACGGCACGGGCGCAAACATCGCTTGGTAGAGGTCGTCAGTCGGGGCATTGAACTCGGAATTGAGCTGACTCACCACTTGGATGTACGGCTCAGGATTGGCCACGCCCATGTTCGACTGAAGGAATGCCTTCAGCGAGTTGATGGGGTCTTTCGACTTGTACTTGTCATAGCCAAAGTACATGAACTGACAGCCGCGTGCCAGCAGGTCGCCCAGACGGGATATAAACAGCGAGGGTTGGAATATCTGCCCCTCCGATTTGTGCAACCACTTGTCAGCTATCCATTGTTCGTAGAGTGGTCGGATGCTCGATTGTATCATTGTCGATTCCTTCACCCAACAATCGCAGTCGGCAAAGAACTCGGTACCGCGCCCGCTGGGATGCTTCCTACAAGCGAGATATGCCGCCGTATGCAAGTCATCGCCCTGCGAGAAGTCCAAGCCGGTGAATATCACCCAACCTTTGTCCTTCGTGCAATCGTCTATCCGCATTTCCCGTTGCAATGGGCGCACCTGCTCGGCCTTGATCCAGTCCTTGACGCTCACGCCTTGCCACATATTAAAGTCCTTCGTCAGCACCTCCTGCTTGGTGTCCTCGGTGCCGGTGGCGGCATCATGGAGTCTATCTCTATAATATGTCGGTTGCACCGTAATGCCGATGCTTCGGTTGACTTTCTTAAATAGCTCCGTGTTGTCGAGTTTCGACAAATCATCGGTTATCTCCCATTTGTCAAGTTCCAACAAAAATGCACACCATTTATCTTCTGACGTGCGGATGCGCTGGCCGAGGGGGTACTGCATCTCGCCCAGCAGCGATGCTTCCACCTGCTCAATCTTCGTCTTGTACGGGCCTTCCTTGATGCGTCCGGCGGTGGTGGTGTGGAGCAGCAGCTTTTCACGTCGCGGACCGGTTGAGCCCCAACACGTATCGACTGCCGCCTGCATGTCGGAGTGGGCATTGACGTAGCCCGCCTGTCCGTGCTCGTCGGCATGAACGACGCTGGCGTAGAGTCCGTCCTTCGAGGTCTTGCCCGCTGCCATGCACTTTATTTCGCCCTTCATCGGGTGACCGGGCTGCCAGTTCAAGCCGTTTCTGGTCATACGAAAATACTTGCCGCCCATGCGGTTGGAGCACGTGGGATCGACTTGCATGGCAAACTCGCGGATGGCTTTGTAGGCTATCTGGCTCTGTTCGCTGGAGTTGGTGCAGATGAGTGCCTGACCGTTCACGTCGCCGAGGAATCCCACCTCGGTGAAGTCCACCGCGCCGCCCAGCTCCGTCTTGCCGCTCTTTCGGGTCAGGAACCAGTGCGCCTCTTGCGTGAGCCGTCGGGTGTCCCACACCATGCCGTCCTTCACCCATTCCGTAGGCAGCAGCATGTCGCCCTCGTGGTATTCGCGCTCCATGCTCACGTCCACCTTGAAGGCGTATATCTCGAAGATGAGCCACGCCTGGAACGGCATCAGCCGGACGTGCTGCGAGCCGCGAGGGGTCGAGAACTTCAGCCCGCCCTTTACGTGTCGCCCGTTCGCCCACTGTCCCTCGATGGCCCGCAGCGACCGCTTCACCCGTTCGGGGTCGAGGTCGTAGGAGTCCATCAGTCGCATTTCCTTGCGGATGCCCAGCAGCTCATAGAGGTTGGCGTGCGATCCCTCGTTGCTGATAGCGTCCTCGATGTAAATCATCAGTCGCTCGTCGATGCTGTTCAGCCTATTGGCATAAAGGGGCAGTGCCTCCCGAATGTCCGCGATGCACTGCGCCTTGATCTGTTTAAGTTCGTCGAAGTCTTGCATATTTTGGGTATAAAAAAGAGAGGCATTCCGTCGGGGAATGTCTCTCGATTGTTACGATGGTGATGATGTGCTCAGGTGAGCGTCTTCAGCGGTGCGAGGTCTGCCAGCCTTGGGTCAATGATGTCAACCGTCATGCCGAGGGCTTCGGCGATGGCTTGGATGGTTTCGAGCGTCACGGCGTATTTGCCGTTTTCGATACGTCCGACATGGGTACGCTGGAGTCCTGCCCGCTGTGCCAACTCTTCTTGCGACCATTCGCGCTGCTTGCGAAGTATGGCGATTCGTGCGCCAATGCGGTCGCGTAGTGCTTGTTTCTGTTCTTCTGTCATAGTTCCTTGATTTGTACGTCTGATGGTTCAACAATATATTGTCTGTGGTCACTCTCGTAGTCGTACCATTTCTGATAGCGGGCGCACACCTCCTCGGCCTTCTCCTTGGTGCCAAGGCTGATGATGAACCGACGGCCTTTGCTGACTTCCCAGATGTACCACCCGCAGTTTTCCGCTTTCCACATGTTGCGGTAGTCGGGGTCTATGATGTAGAGTTCGCCCTTGTCCCACACCTTGCGCCCTCCGTGGTAGCTGTCGTCGAACTTCTCCCAGCGGTTCAGCGCATCGTTGAACACCTCGAAGCCAACACGTCGCTCAAAGGTGGCGTTCTCGTCCATGAACTTGCGGGCTTCGGTGAATGTCATCATGCCGTCGAAGATTTCCTCTTTCGGGCAGTATCTCGAAATCTTGAAGTGATGTCTTTCTTCCATAATGCTTTTCGTGTTATGAGCAGTTGTTTCCGTTTTGGAAACAACCGCCCTGTTTTGTTATTATGCTGCCTTGTGGATGTACTTGTAGATGTCGTACTTGATAGTGCTCATGGTCTTCGGAGCGTCGAGATACTGATTGGTGCTGTAGAAGTAGCGGCTCTCTGTCATGCTGAATCCGTAGGCGGTCAGTTGGTTTTGCTCCTTGTCGCTCAGGATTTCCCAATAGAGCTTGAAGTCGTTGTTGTAGTCGTTGTACTTGTGGTAGAGGTTGTAGAGGTAGTCCATCTTCTTCATTTCCTCTTCCTGTGCCTTCTGCTCGGCCTGTGCCTTTGCTACGCGGGTCTTGTTCATCTTTACCCACATCTTGCAAAACTCGTCCTTGTCAAGATCGCTATTCATGTAAACCTCATGGATGGCGTTGAACTCGTTGTAGCTAACTTCTACGTTTGTTCTGTTGGTGAACTCTTGCTGTGTCATAATCTTGTGCCGCTTATAGGTTGCCGCCCTGTTCTAAATTGTTATTGTTTTATTTTCTTGATGCAAAGATACGACATTTATTTTAATTGTGCAAGTATTTACACAATTATTTTCAAGAAAAGTGTTATTATTTGCACTTTTTCCCGCTTTTTTGTGTAGTGATACCGCGTTTTGTAATCTCTGATGTTACAAATAGGGTATTTTTGTGCTATTACTTACACATGCCCTTTGGCTTCTTGCGCTCCGTAGGTGCTCAGGCGAGCAGAGCTCGGAGTCCGCCGCAATCCCGCTTGTCGGGATAGCTCAAATGTTCGAGATAGCGTCCTCCACATACGGCAGCAGTCGCGTGTCGATGCTGTTCAGTCGGTTCACGTAGTCGGGCAGTGCCTCGGTGATGTCCGCGAGACACTGCGCCTTGATTTGTTTGAGTTCGTCGAAGTCTTGCATAGATTTACGGGTTGTAATCTTTGAGAGCGTCGAGGAATTTCTTCTTCGACTTGTAGATGTTCGTGCCGATGCGCCAATGGCGATACGAGCGATATGGGCGACCGTCTTTGTAGATGGTGTGGTCGCACCAGCCGAGTCGGTTGTCCTCGCTGGCATAGGTCGAAGTGTGTTCGTCTTCCATGCTCATGTGAGCAACGAAGTGGAACTTCACCTTTTCAAGTTCTTCAATCGTCATGGCTTATAATTTTATATTCTCCGACTTCAAAGGCTCCCTCCGTAACGTCGAGGTCATCCCAATCTTCTTCGTGGTTCGTTCCGTTGCCGATTACCTTAACACGTAGGCTGTTCTTCTCGCGGTCGATACTGAGCACACGGAATGCCAGCGGATTCTTCACGCCTTTCCACGCTTGCTGGAATATGTCGCCAACTTGCAGCGTCACGCCCTTCTTTGGCTCGATAGGCTCTTTCGACCATGATAGTCTGCCGTTCTCTATCTGCTTGCGCAGTTTCATCTGCTTGTCGAGCATCAGCATGTTAATGGCTCGTGCTCCTATCTGTTGCACCACCATGCGGACACTTGCCGGTAGTTTCGACTGCTTGGCTTGAATCAGTATGTACTCGTCGGCATACTTCTCAGGCTCCACGAATGCGTTGCCAAACTTCTCTTCAACCAGTTCAAAGTTGTTCCGGCTGTTGTACCTTGCGCCATAGTGCTTGCGTTGATCTCGCAGAAACGCTTGCATCTCGTTCCATGCCTTCTTGATGTAAGGCAGTAGGTCTTCTTTCTTGATTGATACTGTTTCTTCTGTCATAGTTCCTTCAATTAAAAGAGAGCGGCCAAATGGTCGCCCTCAATCCGTTAAATCCGTGAAATCCGTGGTCTTATCCCTCCAGCTCGCCCGGACTGCCACCGCCCTGCTGGTTGCCGCCGTTGTTGTCGCCAGAGTTACCACCCTGTGCGGGTTCGTCGTCGTTGGGGATGGCTGTGTCGGTTGCCACCATCTTAACCTTTTGTGCCTGCTTGCTCAGTGCAAACTGCTTGCTGAACTTCACGCCGATTGTGGCACCAAGCACCCAATTAAGGCGGTCAGTAGTCAGGTCGCTTTCCTCGGCACGGGTGCGGACGGGAACGCTTGGGTCTGCCGTGTGGGCTGCTGTGGTCTCGCGCTCGATGTCGGCATCACTCACGCTGCCGTTTACCTTCGGGTAGATGCTGACCATCTTTGTGCCCGTATGGTCCGCCAGGCTAATGCGGTTGCTCTCCAACACCTCCTCGCTGATAATGTCGGCGATGGCTGCGATGACCGTTGTCACCTCGTAAGCCTTTACGCCAGTACGGGCGGCAATCTTTTCAGCCAACTCCGTGTTGGTGATCTCGTTGTTAATTACCGCTTCGGCAAAGAAGCTGTGGCTGCCCTGCTGGGCACTCGTCGGGTTGTACTCGCGAACCCTGTACTTGACTTTACTCATTGTCGTATCGTTTTTAATTGTTCAACCTATATTTCTTTTTTCAGGAAACCTATACCTTTCTTTGGCAAAAGGTATATGTTTCTTTGGCAAAAGGTATATGTTTTCTACCTCTATATGTAGGGTGATTATGCGTTGGGGGGTTACTCGTCAGAAGAGCGTCAGTTGCTGATGCTCTGCCTTGATGCGCTTGCAAGCCTTGTCGTAATACTCTTTGTTCAACTCGAAGCCGATGAAGTGCCGACGCTCCTTGATGCAAGCGATGGCCGTCGTGCCGCTGCCCATACAGTTGTCCAGCACCGTGTCGCCCTCGTTGGTGTAGGTGAGAACGAGCCGACGAATCAGCGCGACGGGCTTCTGCGTAGGATGAAAGCCGTCGGTGTCTTTCGCAAATTCGAGGACGTTGCTCAGATACGTTTCGCCTTCTGGAAGATTGAACACCACGGGGTCGGGGTCGGTATATCCATCCTTGAACTCTCTGTCGATGCGTTTCAATTCGTCGAATGGCTGAAAGCCTTCCATCTTGTCGATGTGATAATGCGTGATTAAGTCGGCATAGGTCTCAGCCGTGCAAAGGCTGAATTGATTGCCTTCCACATTGAAACAATGTTGCGCCCTTGTGCCGAGTTTCTTCACGACTGCCGTTTTTGGAACTCCGAGGAAAGGAATCATCTTGGCGAAGTATTGCCGTAGTGGATGATTACCGACCAATGTAACCTTCTTGCGAAATACGTTGATGTCCTCGAAATACGATACTGGAGCGTGCCTTGCATTCAGATTCATGCCGAAGGTGTTCTTTTTCCATATCATAGGATAGAGAAATTCGAGGTTCATTTTCTCGCATGTTCTGAGGTGCATCGTATATGGTTCTGCAGAAAACAATATAACTACACCATTACGTCTTAGCACCCTTTCGTATTGCTCGAATAGTGGTGCGCTTGGTATGATTTCATCCCAATCGTGGTTTGTGTCGGGGTATTGGTTGCCCGTCCCTTTGCCGCTGCCCTTCATTGTCCCATACGGCAAGTCGCAAATTATTGCATCGACTGAGCCGTCAGGTATGCGCTTCATGCCCTCCAAACAATCCTCATTATAAATGGTGTCAAGTTCAATCATATAGCTTTTGCATAAATTCGCTTTCCTCTTCGGTTGCGACCTCCTCAGTACGTCGGAATGCCAACAAGCCGCAAAGGTTTGCACCTGGCATGAAGTGGTAGCCGTCGGCTTGCATCTGCTTCACGGCCTCGTTGAGCCGTTCTTGCGGCATGGCTGTCGGGTTCAGTAGTCGCCAGTCGTATCGGTAGTAGTGTACGGTAGGCGGTTTCGGTGCCGGTGTGGTCGGTATCACCTTCACAAGGTTGCTCCCTTCCTCGCCTTTCGATAGTTCAAACACTCGGCACCTGTAGTGCTCCTTCTTCTTCCATGTCTCGCTCCAGCCTATCACCACAGCGACAAACATGACTGCTAATACAATAAATGGTATTTCCATAATTCGTTCAATTCGTTCAATTCGTGTTCAACAAAAAGAGAAGCACCATTGCTGATGCTCTCACGTTCAACTTATCTGTTGGCTTCCCAGGGCCTTGTGGTAGAGTCAATCCTTTACGGCTCCAGCCCCCCGCCCGTGTCCTGACTGCCACCGCCCTGCTGGTTGCCGCCGTTGTTGTCGCCAGAGTTACCACCTTGTGCGGGTTCGTCGTCGTTGGGGATGGCAGTGTCCGTTGCTACCATCTTAACCTTTTGTGCCTGCTTGCTCAGTGCAAACTGCTTGCTGAACTTCACGCCGATTGTGGCACCAAGCACCCAATTAAGGCGGTCAGTAGTCAGGTCGCTTTCCTCGGCACGGGTGCGGACGGGAACGCTTGGGTCTGCCGTGTGGGCTGCTGTGGTCTCGCGCTCGATGTCGGCATCACTCACGCTGCCGTTCACCTTCGGGTAGATGCTGA
>Ga0310786_10001174_pt1 | contig 42180 bp, 37 predicted proteins | sample AusTroGonzalo_MG_FD_203881 | JGI IMG/M metagenome (GOLD analysis project Ga0310786, IMG submission 203881) | Bovine rumen microbial communities from tropical cattle in Woodstock, Queensland, Australia - Gonzalo_03 (v2) (version 2) | ecosystem: Host-associated > Mammals > Digestive system >...
ATGATGGACATGGAACGACATATACTAATTTTATGATTTACACGACCGATGGACGTGCGTTAAAAAACGTGAACAGTTTTTGGTTTTGGAAATGGCGTTCTACGGAATTACAGGCAAAATTACAGAAAGGCAAACGTTATACTGCGACCGTGTATGGTTGGCGAATTGGTGCGTTTAATGTTTATCCAAACATTGTTAATGTAAAACCGATTCGATATTCAAAAAAGAAATAAAAAAATCGCCGTTTCGGCGATTTTTTATCGTAATCCCTTTTTCTTGCAACAATCCAATGCGCCCGATTGCCAATCGGCATATGATGATTTTGTATCGCGCAAATCACGCCATGGTTGCCATGCATCGCATTTGGTTTTATCTTTTGGATTACATTTTGCATACCGGCGTAATGCACATGTTTCAGATGATATTTTCCCAGTATCGGTTGTGCATTTCACGGTCACATTTTGATTTTTAGCGTCGCCACGTCCGAATTCTTTGGTGGATAGCAATTGATATCCAAACGATTGTCCGGCGAATATAAATGTTGCGATAACAATGAACAAAATTTTTTTCATGTGCGTCCCCTATTCTTTTGATAATTTTATTATAAATATTTTTTATAAAAAATACAACACGTTTTATCGCACATTATCAGCGGTTGGACGGTTGTATTTTTGTTTTGGATCTGTTTCGTAAAGTGTTTGTTGCGCCGCTTCCCATGTTTTTACATCCGAAATTTGTGTGTTGAATTGTTCGGCCGTAGACCACGGGATTTCGTTCATAAACAAATAGAACATTTCGCCATGTGGGTCATCAAGGTTTGTTTCATCCAAACGAATTATTGGTCGAACGACATAAATATCAACATTGCATTGTGCGCCATGTTCGTCTTGGTATTCATCAAGTTGATAATAAAATTTAGTTGCAAAATCCATAGCCTGGAGATATGCAGCATCATCGTCGGCGACGTCTGTGGAATTACCCGTCCACATTAACCACATACCATAATTTACGACATTTTCTTGACCTTGTAAATCATCGGCAGATAATAAACACAACGGTTTGAATTCAATACCATTTGAAAATTCTTTGGATGTGTTGGATGTTTTATCCCACATATCGCCCAAAAAAGCCACCACACCATATATGCCACCGACTTTGCTTTCGAATTTGGCCAAACGTGCGCCATGTTTTAATGTTGCGTCCATTAACCAATCGGCCATCCGTGCAGAACGAGATGACATCCCCGCGCGTGCAATACGTGCCGCACGATTTAGTTCTTTGGCACCGGTGTTTGCCGCCTTGATAGGTTTCACAATTTTTTTAAGACTTTGAACGATAACGTTCCCAGTTTGCGGGCGACGAAAAGCGCTAAGTTCATTTTGGTATTTCATGATTTCTTCCAGTGCTTTCACACTTTCTTCATAATTTTTTACGGCGCGACTTGTTGTTTTTGTTTCTTGAAGTAATTTCTCTAACGCTTCCATTTCGGTTAATAATTGTTTTTGTTTGTCGGTTAATATAGTGGGATTGCGCACCATTTCACGCGATATTTCCGGATTGCCCCGGTGTATTTGTTCATAAAGTTTATCAAGATATTTTTGGTCTTTTTGGTATTGTTTCATTTTTTTAGGATTTTTATGTATTGAACTTTTTAATTGGTTCATTTCTTTTCTGACGCGTTCGTATTCTTTGACATAGTATTCTTGTTTTTCCAAATATTCGATGTTTTTGCCAATTTTGGCAATATCATCAGCGTGTTTGTTAATTTGTTTTGTTAATTCCATAACCTGTTTTACATCTTTGGAATGTATTGTGGCTTTTAATGATTTTTCAATATGTCTTGCGCGTTGCCATTTTAACCAAGCGTTAATCAGTTTTCCGCCACCCCAAGTCAGAGCCATTATAACAACATCAGCGGCGATTTCGGCATACATGACCCATTCCAGATTAACATCGCCGGCAACATAATAATCATTTGAATCATCTTCAATATCAACAACATTGTGCACAACTTTGTTAATTGTGTCACTATCATTGGCCCATGCAGATTTACTAGTGCAATGATAACCGTGCGGGTATATTTTGTCGATATTATCGTTTATGTATTTTACAGATAGTGTATTATTTTTATCCGACCCCACAAATTCAGACAATGCACCGTGTTGAACAACCATAATCGCATACCATGCCGGTTCAGTGTTCAAATATTTCGCCGGGTCATTTGGGTCCATTAATTTTGGATTTGGGTTGCCATTTGGTAAACTCGGTTTCGTCGCCAATAATAAATGTTGTTTTAATACCGCTGGGGTCGTGCTATAATTAATAGTAATCGTGCGCCCATTTTGAAATTCATATACAATAGGTTTGAAATTGATTTGTGTGTCATCAGATACAGATTTGATTTCATCACATTCCAAGACACGTTGCAAAACATCTGCCGATGTCATGGATTCTTTGGCCCATGCACGAACAGCCAATTCAGAATCAAATTCAGAAACAATCCCCGCATTATCATTTAATGCATCGGCGAACACAGATGATGCGCAATCCGTATTTGCTTCGGCATGCGCCAATTCCAGTATTTCTTCGGTTGTTTGAAAATCACGTGTCGGGACAAAGAATTTATCAGCATTTTCCGCCATCGCAATAAATGGCATAACCAGAAAACACACAAGAAATAACAAATATTTTTTCATCGAATATTAATTAGATCATATATGGCCCGTCCAATATCATGACTTGTTGAATGTCTTCTATATCTGATGGGTATAATATGAGTGCCGCAGAACCAGCAGCTAAGGCAACGCCCCCTACAATCCAACCTACTACAGGAACAGCTGTTGACGCCGCTGCAAATTTCAGTAGACCTGCAACCTTTGCTACTCCTGTTGCAACATAAGGCGCCCATATCATGCCGGTAACCCCACCAACAACATCGCCACCAATAGACAAACCTACTGCCCACCTTCTATTCGAGCTATCTGAAATGTTCTTGAAATCTGTATCACCTTCTATTTGTTGTACGTTCAACGCAACTAAATATGCTGCTAGGTTGTATCCACCACCAGAACATTCGCCTTCGTGTAGTAGTTTTGAAAAATCTGCTAATTTTTTTACCGCAATATAAGGATTAAAATACGTAACAATTTTTTCGGTTGTTGACCCGGTTTCATCCATTAACACCAATCCTGGAAATGCGCGACGATTGTCGCCTTCTGCAAAATCAAGGAAAAATTCATTCTTTTTACCGCCAAATTCAGAAAATACAGTCTGACCCGCAACATTTACATTTGCATCGTCATCCAGATTATCCCAAATAACCCAATCAGAACACGCATCTGAAAAAAATTTCTTGTTTTCTGGTACCTGTATATCTGATAGTTTTAACACATCTCCTGGTGATAAGTTGCGTTTATTTATTACTATAAAACCCATTCTTATATCATTTATATGTTCAAACAGTTTATCTACATCAAAACTGAAAGCATATTTTTCATTATTATGTGTAAAATAAACCCTTCTTTTTGCGGAAGTCTCCACTTTCACAATTTGTCCAATTTGATCAACGCATAACAATTCGATACCTCTAGCCAACATTGTATATAGTTGAGATTTTCGTCGTTGAACCATTTCGACAGTTATTTTGTCAGAATCAGATATTTCTTTGAAAACCCCTTCTTTTTCATCAAATAATAACGTTTGCCACAAATCTGATGGTGCAAGTTTTTCTAAGCATTTATCTAATGCGTCCGCATGAGCCGTGGACACAAAACAAGAAATCAAAATAGTTAGCAATATTTTTTTTATCATATTTCAAAGACAGTTACGTCGCCCTCCTGATGTTCGCTACTACCACTACCAGCACCATTACCATTACCGCTACCGTTGTTGGGTTTGCCATTGTTTTGAATTTTATCACATTCATCCGAATGGTCGTTTTTATAAATTGGGTCATTATCACACAACCAGATTTTGCATTGGTTGAATTCTTTGTATCCATCCAGGTTGCATTTATATCTTAAACATTCATTTGATGCATCATTTTTGCCACAATATTTATTCATTTCACACATTTCGTGGTTTGCTTTTTCATATTCAGATTGTGAACAACGCCATGTTATGCATTCGAAAGTTGTTGCCTCTGCCCCGCCCTCTGAACATAGGAATTTCATACATTCTGGGGATTGTTTGTGTTCGGTGTCTGCACACCATTCGGCCGATGTTTTTACATTTAATTCACGATATGCCTTTAGATTCTTATACGGTTCCAGACCCGCGAATTCGTTTTCAACACGTTCTGAAAAAGAATAATCCGCATATGTTGTTGGAAACGCAGACGCGGTTAATTTCACATTATTGCCGCCATTTTGGCGTTGCAATGCGGCCAGTTCGTTGGCGCGTTCCTTAACTTCGGCCTGGTATTTTGAATCTTTCTGTTTATATGGATTTTCGATTTGAATATTGTTGTTTGTTTGTGTTGGTGTTGTTCCCGTCGGAAACGCGACAGGTCGCGCCGATATCGTATTGCCATATTGTTCAACATAATCATCGTATGCGCCATCAATAAATCCCGCACATGCCGTGACATAATTGTGGTTTGGTAATTTTGATAATTGAACCATTATTTCCGGTCGTATCTCAGATAATGGTGTGTTTTTACAGTTATCACGCACCATGCATTGAACCGCAACCAATGATTTTACGACATTGGTGCATTCTTCGGTATCAAGGTCCGTTCCTTGGACGTATACAGGGCGCGGTACCGATGAATTATATGGTGAATTTGGTGTCCAAAACGGATTTGATGAATAGTTTTGAACGTTCTGAATTTGACCGTAATTTGAAAATAACGAAGACGCCGCATTCCCACCAAATGCGTAAAAAATTCCGCAAATCACGAATAACAAAGATTTTGTGAAATCTGGTTTCATGTCTTCCCTTCGCTAAAGAATTATAACAAAAATTGGATTATAATCAAAGACAAAAATACACCCATCAAAAAGAACGGCGCAAATGGAATATATCTTTTTTTGTTTTTGAATACCCAAACGCATGAAAATGCACATGCAATCATCATCGCGATACCCAATCCCACAGTGCCAAGCCATATTCCGCCCGCACCCAATAATTTTATATCACCTAAACCAATTGGTGGGTATTTATCGTCAGGCTTTTGAAAACGTTCAAATAAAAATCCAACAATCAATCCCAAACAATAACCCATCGCGCCGCCGATAACAGAATCTGCGATGTTTGTTGGCCACATGAAAAACGTGGTTAATAACAATCCGGCGAACATAAATGGAAACAGGTATATATCCGGTATAATGCGATGCCGCAAATCATTGGTTGCCATACGGTATGCGCAAAATGCTGCGCCTAATAAAATAAGGAAAAAAAATATATATGAAATCATGTTTTTCTCTCTTGCCTTTCGATTCGTTTTTATGATACAATTATATCAGAAAAAAAATATATTGTTATAAAATATATAAACAGAAAGAGGATTTTTATGAGCAAGGGCTGGGACAGCAATATGCTGAAAAAATTAAAATCGTTGGTTGGCAAGGGATTGTCCACCGCGGAAATGGGCAAAAAATTAGGCATGTCTAAAAATGCGGTTGTCGGTAAATTAAATCGTTTGGGATGGAATACCGGCACAATGGAAGGCGAAAAAGAAAAAAAGCCGGCCAAGAAAGAAAAAAAATCCGTGATTGCAAAGGTTGCACGTGCGCTTGCGCCGAAAAAATCTAAATCGCCGGCCAAGAAGGAAACAAAAACGGTTGCGACAAAATCAAAAAAGAAAGAACCGGCGACGGTTAAGGAAACCAAGACGCCGAAAATCGAATTAAAACCGGTTAAAACCGCGTCTAAAAAGACCAAGAAAGATTTGGCGTTGCACGAATTGTTGGTCCAACATGCGCTGCAAATGGCAAATTTGAAACCAAATCAGTGTCGGTGGCCGATTGGTGATCCTGATTCTGATAATTTTCATTTTTGTGGCGAAACCGTGTTTGCGGGTAAACCGTATTGCTATGAACATTGCCGCCAGGCGTATCAATTCACTGCACCAAAAAAGAAATAACCACAGGGGTATCCAATGATCGGCGAGAGAGAAAATAATTTCAACGAATCGAATTATGGCACGCTGGTGATGCGTCCGTATAATATATCTGGGAATGATATAGATGCGTTCTATGACGCAAACGATAATTTGGTATTTGTGTTGGATAATACTATCAATGCGACAAAACCAAATGTTTTGCTGGTTATAAACCCAGATGGTGATAAAAAATGGGATGAAATTTTATCTGGGGAATATGGCGTTGATTTGGAAACTATTCGTCCAAAATTGGATAACAAATATCAAAAGTTAGATATCGAATATTCTGGGTTGTCGGTGTATGAAAATTTAATTACGGCGTATTCTGGTGGGGATTCTGTGGCTGACGCGATTGAACAATTAAATGTGTTGCGGAATTCTGCGACACGGCATAGTGCAATGACGCGTTTGAATGTTGCAAATGAAATAATAGCACGGACAAATGTCACAATCGTAAAAACCAAAGAAAGCATCGTTCGTTTGGAAACAAAATTGAAAACTTTGCGTTCTAAACTGGCAGATTTAAAGAAAGAAGTTGGACGCGTTGCGCCAAAACAATCTGCGGCAAAAATTTTAAAAACCGAATCGCAAATAGATGCAACCAAAGAAAAAATTAAACGCGCACAAAAACGTTTGGAATCTGCGGAAAAACGCTTGGAAAACGCTACTGTGGATGCCAAATTGGCCAGTGATTTGTTAAATCAACCGGGTGTGGAAATTAAACAACCTGTGAAAAGTCTGCCTGAATCGACAATGCCTGATGTTTTGAAAATGGTTGCGCCTGATTATGACGATGATGATGTCGACGATAACGACGATGATGATATCGAAGAAGAAATCGATGAACAAGAAACGTCGGATATAAAACCATTGTTTGACAAAGATCCAGAGATTATAAACAACGAAATTGCGTTCAAACCGATAACTTTCGATGAACCTGATTTGCCGATTGTGGCACCTGCACCCGAATTGCCGGCGACGTTGTCGGTCCCAAATTCTGATGAAATCGAAGCGATGGAACGTGGCGAAGAAAAAACTGAGGTTGCACAACCCGTGCTGGAATCTTTGACCCCGATTATGGATAAACCTTTAGAAATATCAGATGACCAAGAAAAAACGACGGTTGAACAACCGTGGAATTTATCAGATGATTTCGATGCACCTTCTGAAACGCCGACGTTTGATGAACCGGTTGTTGACCAAAATGCTGACATTGTCGAAACAGATGAAAATGTTGCGCCAATTGATGTACAACCTGTGCCAGCGGTTAACGAAGAAAATCGCCCGATGTCACCTATGTCATCCGAAGTCACAGAACATGTAGTAGAGATGGTACCTGATGATACCAAGAAAACGAAATCATCATTTTTATATTATTTGTTGTTGTTGATTTTAATTGCGGCATCTGTGTTTGCTTTGTGGACATATCAAAAGAATATGGGAAATACGAAACCGTTGTTGTCGGTTGGTTCTCAACCAGAAGTGATCACTCCGACGGAAAACGCTATAACACCTGTGGCCCAGGACGTCACTGTCCCGCAACAACCGGTTGAAGAAGAAACTTTTGTTGATGAAATACAAACGCCTGTTGTTGAAGAAAAAACAGCAGAACCAGTTGTTGAAGATACCGAACCGTATATTATGGATGTTGTATCGGAAAAGATTTCTGCATTTTCAAATTTCCAAAACGAACCAGAACCAGTGATCGATGAAAATCCTGTGGTGTATGAACCTGTGGTAAATAAACCGGTATATGGTGCAGGTGCAAAACACGAAGAAATGTTCATTTACGAAGATGACAACGTCGAAGATTTAGAATACGACGAAGAATATGCCGAACCTGAATATTATCCAACACAATCTCAGGTGGTATATAGTCCAAATGATGATGTTTTTGTCGATACATATGATGAAGTCGCATATCCAGAAGAATTTTACGAAGACGATGGATTCTATTATGGCGATTACGATCCCGAAGAAGCCGCATACCAGGCGGGTGACGACGGATATGATGAATATAGATAATAAAAAAAACGCCCAATCGGGCGTTTTTTTTATTTCATATTTTTTTATTTTTCAATTACTACAACCGCGGCAGAATAATCATCTTGGTCGGTCAAAGATAACAATATATTTGCGTTTGTTCCGGCCTTTTCTTTCAACACATTTTTTGCACCGCCGGCGATTAATAATTCGGGACGGCCGTTATCATCGTGCACAACAGATATATCTGAAAAAGATATGTCGTCGCCAAACCCCGTGCCCAATGCTTTCAGGGCTGCTTCGCGGGCCGCCCAGAAATTTGCCAAATGTTTTTCGGCGCGGGCGCTATCTTCTTCGGCGTATTCTAATTCTTTCTTTGTGAATATACGTTGTTTCTTAAAGGCAGACCAGTCTAAGAATCTGTCGCTTTCAACCAAGTCAATTCCAATTCCGACTATCATTGTTTTTCCTTTCCCTTGTTTTTTTATTGTTCCCTTATATGCGCCATACTAGTAATATTTTGCCGATTCGTGCAAGCAAAAAAATACACTATTTGCAAAGCCGCAGTTTTTCCATGCTTTTGTATGAATTTTTGTATTGAAAAATATTGATTTTTTATCTTTTTATGATAATATTCTTTTGAACACGAAAAAAATAGTTTTATAACCAAACAAACGGGGGAATGTCATGTTTGATACTAAAAAGTTAAAAACATTCTCTTGGATTAACGTTGGGAATCCAGATCACGAAGATTTTGAACGTCTGTTGACGGAATACAAAATTGATGAAGATAATATCATCGATATATTGGATCCTGATGAACAGCCACGTATTGAATTTGAAGACGATTATAAGGTTATAATTGTGCGTTTCCCGATAACTAATCGTGAAATTGACACAACGTGGCATACCGAACCGTTGTGCATAATCTATTCGGACAAACGTGTTATTACCGTATGTCGCAAGCGTTGTGATTTATTAGATAAAATCAAAGAAGACGAAATGCAAACTCGCGAAATGTTCATTTTGAATATAATCTATTACATCGCTGAATCTTACCTGCGCGCGTTAAAGGAATTAAATAAAAAGGTTATAAATTCCAAAAAGGCATTACAAGAACGTGTTCGAAAGCAAGAATTAATGCAATTGCTAGAAGTTGAAAACGCGTATACTATATATATGGCGTCATTGAAAGGTAATGTTTCTGTGATGGACAAAATCGATAAATTACGTGGTTTTGCCAAAGATGATGAAACCCAAGAATTGTCCGAAGATGCGCGTATCGAATTTAACCAGGCAATCGAGGTTGTGACCAGTTATAGCAAGATGTTAAAATCTATCAAAGAAACGTTCGAAAGCGTCATTAATATGGATTCGAACACCTATATTAACCGTTTGACAATTTGGAACATCGTTTTAATGGTCCCCAGTGTGATTGTGGGGTATTACGGGATGAACGTTGCGTTGCCCTATGCTAATCATTCGCACGCGGCGTTGGTAATATTTATTGTTATAATGGTGCTACTGATTGGATACGGGTTATATACAATCGCCGGCCGTCGTGTGATATAGTAAAAAAACGCCCGTTTAGGCGTTTTTTTATGAAATAGTTTTTATTATAAATGCAAAGTTTATATCTATATCATCGCCTGGTAATTTTATATCATAAAAAGTGATGTTTTTAACCCCACGCAGCCAGTCAATCGCCGGCATAGTTGTTGTTTTGAATGCGGCAATACGTTTCTGGACAGTCGTTTCATTTGTGTCGTCTGGTCGATTGCCGCCTTCTCTGATACGTTTTTGAATATGTGATATCATTGTTTGTTCACTGATGTTCAAAAATATAATTTTTATATCAAATTTATCTGCGTAATTTTTAACCAACCATTGTGCCTGGGGCAATGTGCGTGGAAAGCCATCAATGATAATATCATGGTCGTCGTTAATATGTTCAGAAATTATTGGGAACAAATCCGTATCAGATACCAATTCACCGCGTTGCATTTTTTTACATATTTCGCAATCGGATGGCATTTTGCGTAAAATATCACCTGTTTCAATATAATTATAATCGTGTTGTTTTAATAATAAATTTGCAAATGTGCCCTTGCCAGAACCCTGCCCGCCCATGAATACATACATTGTTGGTTTCATAAAAATTCCTTTTGTCTTATTGCAAGCATTATTGCATAAAATAAAAAAAATCCCACATAAAAATGTAGGATTTTTTGTTTTGTAAAAACATGCAAAATTATTTTTTGCTGTTTTCGATTGCGGCGCCCAAAATATCGCCAAGGAACGAACCTGAATCCGCTTCGTTGGCATATTCTTTGACTGCTTGTTTTTCCAATGTTGTTTGCAATGCACGGATAGACAATTTAACATTGTTTCCGTCCACAGAAACCACGGACGCTTCGACAGAATCGCCAACGCTGTATTTAGACGTGTCTTGTTCAGATTTTTCACGTGATAAATCAGTGCGACGGATTGTGCCTTTGATTTCGCCTGGCAAATCCAAAATCAATTCATCAGGTGTAATTTCAGAAACTGTTCCGCATACAACGGCACCTTTTTTGATAGATGTTGCGCTGTTTTCTGCACTTTCTGTCAATTGTTTTACGCCCAATGTGATACGTTCTTTTTCTGGATTGATGTCCAAGATTTTTGCGGTCACTTCTTGGCCACGGACGAATTTTTTCAATTCTTCTTCGTCCAGTTTATTCCAAGACAAATCAGAAATGTGAATCATACCGTCCAAATCAGGTGTCAATGCAACAAACAAACCAAATTCAGTTGTGTTTTTGATTGGACCTGTGACAACATCGCCAACTTTGTGGGTTTCAGCAAAATCTTTCCATGGATTTGGTTGCAATTGTTTATAGCCCAATGAAATACGGCGTTTTTCTTGGTCAATGTCCAAAACAACGACGTTAACATCTTGGCCGTTTTGCAAAACTTTGCTTGGGTGAATATTTTTGTTTGTCCATGACAATTCGGACATATGGACCAAACCTTCGATATTGTTGCCCAAATCAATAAATGCACCGTAATCAGTCAAAGATGCAACCTTGCCCGATACTGTGTCGCCGACATTAAATGCCTTTGACGCGGTTTCCCATGGGTCTTCTTCTAATTGTTTCACACCCAATGAAATACGATGAGATTCTGGGTCAAATTGAATAACTTTCACAGTGATTTTTTCACCAACATGAACCAATTCACGTGGGTGGTTGATACGTTTCCATGACAAATCTGTCACGTGTAACAAACCGTCAACACCGCCCAAATCAACGAATACACCGTAATCAGTGATGTTTTTAACTGTACCTTCCAAAACTGCACCCAATGAAATGTTTTTCATTGCTTCTTTTTGAGCAGCAGCGATAGTGTCCGCTTGGATTGCACGACGAGAAACAATCGCATTAGTACGCAAGGCGTCCATTTTCAATACGCGGAATTTGTCTTTCAAACCAATCAATGATTTTGCATCGCGTACTGGTTTGTGATCAACCTGGGATGATGGCATAAATGCAAACACGCCGTTGATATCCACGGTATATCCACCACGAACGACATCGATAATTGTTCCTTCGGGATCGACACCTTCGGCCACTGTTTTTTCCAAATCTTTCCATGCTTTTTCAGCGCGTGCTTTGGTGTATGATAAAACAGCCGTTCCTTCGCGGGATTCATAACGTTCAACAAAAACGTCAATGATATCGCCCACAGCTGGCACAGATGCACCGAATTCTTTTAATGGAATACGGCCTTCGGATTTCAAGCCAACATCGACAAAAGCGAAATCGCCACGAATGTCTTTCACGGTTCCTTTGGTTGCATAGCCCTGCAAAGTTTCTTGGGTACCATAGTTTTTATCAAACATCTGGACGAAATCTTCGCCGGACAATGGATTAAATAAATCTTTGGATAAATCTTTCATAGAATTTATAACAAAGTTTGCCGTCGTTATATTATATAGAAAAAACGAGGTCTTGTGGGGTTAATCGGATTGAAATCGCGCCCACCCGCGAAATCCGACACATTATATAGGCTTTTTTACGAGAAATCAAGCGTTTTTAAGATTTTTTTTATCCCCTCTTGATACGCCCTATTTTTCGTGTTATGTTAATGGTGGTGAACAAACCAAAGGAGTCCCCAAATATGTCAGATAACAAAAAACGGATGGACAAAGATACCAAAGGGTGTCTTGCCATGATTGTTGCTTTGTTTGTTTTTCTGTATGGCGGTATGGCCATAGAAATGCATGTTGCCGAAAAGAAACAACAAAGACGAGATGCATACCAAGAACAGCGCCGAATTGGTTTTGCAACCTATGTAATAGAATATACAAAAAATTGGGTCGCGCAAAACATGGATACGACAAAAATAAATAAAATGGCCAAAGAATATAGGGCTAACCCCGTTGAATATGACGCAAAAATGGTGACGTTAGCAGCCGATTCTACGAAATGCGCAGATTCTATTTTTTATAATGCGCGCGCCATAAAAAATATGGGCGATACAATTTCTTTTGAGGCGGCCATGGTAAATGTCGATTCGCAACAATCAATGAAGCCTGTTGTAAAAACCAAAAAGATATATGTCCCAGAACATGTTGGTTTCGGTGATTTTATAATTATTGAAGACGAAGTCCCGGTATGTACCGTCATGGAACCAAATTATAGTTTTGAATGGTATCTTAAAAATAACAAAAAACATTTGCAAGATATATCGTTGGATTTGGCAACGCGTCGCGCCGCAAAAACACGCTAAAAAATACCCCGCTTTTGTGCGGGGCTTTTTTTATCTGGCCACTTCGCCTGTCAATTTTTCATGACAGATGTAATCTTTTAATTTGAATCCGTCTTTGGCGGTCCAATTTAACATACCTTGCCAATTTTCGTCTGGAATTTCCATAGTCGGCAATTGGTATGGTTTGCGGGAAAGTTGTTCACGAACCTGGGAAATATGATTTTCATAAATATGAACATCACCCAGATTTCCACGCAATACGCCTGGTTCATAACCTAATTCTTTGGCGAACAGCAACAATAACATCGCATACGAAGCAATATTAAACGGCACACCCAAGAACATATCACATGAACGCTGGTTCCAAATCAGGTTTAATTTATTGTTGTGTATCAATACCTGGTATGAATAATGACATGGCGGCAATGCCATTTGCTTTTCGTATGTCGGATTCCATGCATTAACGATTAAACGACGGTTGTTCGGGTCGCGTTTTGCAGTATCTATGACGTTTTTCAATTGGTCAATGCCACGTTTATATGGATTAAAGTTTTCTTCGGGCATGTTTTTGTTCCATCTATATTCGCCGTTCCAATGACGCCATTGCCATCCATAAACAGGGCCCAAATCGCGGCATTCGTTCATCGCCTGTTCTTTTAATTGTTTTTCGCGTTCTGGTGTCATGTGTTTTGAACCCAATTTGCGGACTTCTTTGAAACGTCTATCTTCAAATACAGGTTTCCAAGAATCGGCATTTCCCCATTCGTCCCAAATATGGCAATTGCGATCCAACAACCATTGTTTGTCGGTTATGCCTTTGATAAAAAATTCCAGTTCGGTAAATATAGTTTTGGGTCCCATCTTTTTTGTTGTCAAAAGTGGAAAACCATCCTTCATATTATGTGTAAATGTTGCACCCCATGGAATACGAATCGTTGGGATGCCAGTGCGATTATCAGATTTTGTCCCGTGTCTCAGGCAATCGTCCAGGATGTCCAGATATTGTTTCATAAAAAATTCCTTTCTTTTTTTCCTGCATCCCCTATCCCGTGTGGTCATTTTAATAAATATTGGATTGTTTGGTCAATAAAAAAAACGCCCAAATGGGCGTTTTTGTTTTTAGCGTGAACATATCCGATCGCGAATCGTGTTTATAACCTGGTTACGCGTGTTTTTGTATCTTTTTTCGGTTTGTTTGATATAGTTACCGGCAAAATGGGCACTGTCGAATAATTCGGAGTTTTTCTTGGCGCTGACGACGACTTGACTTACCGTGCGAATATAACGTTGTGCCTTTAATACAATGTTTTTGTTGTGCAGTTCACGAAGATATTCGGCAATTGTAGCATGTGCATTCGATTTAGTTTTTATAAAAACAACCAAATCGATAATGTTTTCAAATATAGTACGCAATCGTTTGATAGCCGCAATTTGTTCATTTGAAACAAATTTTTGTCTGCGCTGGCTAAGTGTAGATGGGGTTGCCCAATATACATTTTTGTTAACGGTATAAATTACAGGCACAAGTTTTTTTGCTTCGTTAATCAAATCATTAAATTGTTTTTCATTATTATCATTTTCAAACATCAAAGACAATTTTGGAGCCGCGGATCGTTTAGCAACAATTATATATCCATCCTTGTGCTTTTTTATTGCATCGCGATAGCGTTTTGGAATTTTTTTATAATCTTCTTTATTAATATATCCGTACCGTTCATAATCTTGTGGAGTGGTATCAGCAAAGAATTTTAATAATGTATTAAACATTGTACCCCAGATTAACACTTTGTTTATAGGTGTTTCTTCGTTATATTTTTTGAATACCATGCGTTCGCTTTTATAGTCATCTGTTATGATTTTATCAATAATTGTTGCGATGTTTTTCATGTTTATATTACGGAAATCATCTTTGTGTTGCATGGCTTTTGGTATTTGTCCCATTGCAATCAACGCATACAGCGTGTCCAAATAATATCTGGGCGATGTGGCAAGAATTGGTGTTTTGCCATTTTCGCGCATTTGTATATTGTTTTCTAATCTTTGCATAAATTTTGACATATTGTGCCCTTTGTTTATGTTTCTCTCTTATATCATAGACAAAATGTGTTTATGTGTCAAGATTTTTTGCTTTTTACAAAAATAAACCGCCCAGTCGGGCGGTTCGTGTATTATATCGAAATACGATTATCGAACAGATGCCTGTTTGAACAATTCGTCCGCAGGCACTGTTTTTTCTTTCTGTTTAACGTGTGTTAACATCGCGTTTAATGCCTTGCGTTCGAACAGAATTCCGCGCAACATCGCGACCGCATTTGGATTTTTGTTGTAAATTTCAAAAATCTGTTTTGGATCTGGATAGCGGGACGCTTCTTCCCAAATCGCATTTTGCAAATCATCGCGGGTCACTTCGACTTTGTTTTGTGAACCCCATTCTGCCAAAATCAGACCTAATTTGACGCGACGTTCGGCGTCTTTGCGTTCTTTTTTGTCATCCCATTTGTGGTCGTGGCCATGTTCGGCGTTATGATGTTCATGTTCGCGTTTTGCCATATCTAATTCTTGTTCAACCAAGATTTCTGGCAAATCCAGTTTTACTTTGTCTGCCAAAACGTCCAACAATTCATTACGCATTTCGTTTTGAGCTGCTTCGTCATATTGGTGTGAAATGATTTCACGGATATGTTCTTTTAATTTTTCAACGGATTCTTGACCAACCTGTTTTGCCAATTCGTCGTTCATTTCTGGCAAAATGTGTTTGCGAACTTCGTGAACCAAGACTTCAAATCTGGCATCTTTGCCGGCCAGGTCTTTGGCATGGTAATCTTTTGGAAATGTCACATTTACATCGAATTTATCGCCAGATTTGTGGCCGATGATTTGATCTTCGAATCCTGGGATGAATTGCCCAGAACCCAATATTAAATGATGTTTGGACGCTTCGCCACCTTCAAAGGCATCTTTGCCAATAAATCCTTTGAAATCGATAACGGCGACGTCACCAGATTTTGCCTTGTACTTTTCGTCTTGTTTTTCAGCAACACTGCGTGATTTACGGATGTTTTCCAACGCGGTTGTCACTTCTTTTTCATCCAATTTTGCAACTTTTTTGGTCACAGTGATTTTTTCCAAATCAATCGCCGGCAAAGTTGGCAAAATATCAAATTCCATTGAATATTCGACATCTTTACCGATTTCGTATCCTGCAAAATCAACCCGTGGTTGACCGGCTAAACGAATTTTCTTGGACGCCAAATAGTCGTTCAGATCTTTGTTTAATGCTTTGTCAATCGCTTCGCCGTATGCGGATGCGTTATAGCGTTGACGTAATACAGATAATGGAATATGTCCCGCACGAAATCCCGGCATTTTTGCGGTTTTACCGTATTCAGTTAAAACTTCGTCTGCGATTTTTTGTAATTCATCGGCAGCAATTTTGCCGGACACAGAATAATGTAAATCTTTTATTTTTTCTTTTGTAAACATAAATTCATCCTTTGGATATGTGTAATCGCGTGTGATTATACACGCTTTTTTTTACGAATTCAACAGATATATTTATGAATTTTTGCAAAATGAAACCGCCCGTTTGGGCGGTTTTGTATATCGTTCGGCAAATTTTTAACGTTTGCTGAATTGTGTTGAACGACGTGCCTTGTGATAACCGTAATGTTTACGTTCAACAACACGACTATCGCGTGTCAAGAATCCAGCGACCTTTAACGCTTTGCGTAAATCTGGTTCTGCTTTTTCCAATGCTTTGGAAATACCGTGTTTTACGGCCCCAGCCTGGCCAGACAAACCGCCACCCATAACCATGGCGATAACATCATATGCGCCATCGCGTTTTGTGACGTCAAAAGGTTGAACCAAAATCATTTGCAACACAGGACGTTTGAAATATGTTTTCATTGGTGTCCCGTTGATTGTGATATTTCCCTTACCTGGCATCAAATATACGCGTGCAATTGAATCTTTGCGTTTGCCAGTTGCATAAATCGCACCAGACAATTTTGCATTTGATACCGCGGCGCTTGCGGCCTTTGTTGTGGCCGGTTTTGCAACCTTAGCCGTTGTTTTTGTTGTGGTTGCTTTCTTCGCAGGGGCAGCCTTTTTCGCAGTTGTTTTTGCCGCCGTCTTTTTTGCGGTTGTTTTCTTTTCTTCTGTCATTATTCGCCCCTTTTGTTTTTACGATTCAATGAACCAAAATCAATAACGATTGGTTTTTGCGCCGCATGTTTGTGTTCGGCGCCTGCATAAACGTGCAATTTAGTCAAACGTTTGTTTGCCAATGCAACCGCAGTGCGACGACCCATCATACGTTTCACAGCGTTCGTCACCAATTTTTCAGGTTTTTCATCACGCATTTGGCCCAATGTGCGTTCTTTGATTCCGCCAGTCCACAAAGAGTGCCAAAAGAATTTTGTTTTTTCCGCCTTGTGTCCGGTCATTGCAACCTTGGCCGCGTTGATGATGATAACATGGTCGCCACAATCCATATTTGGTGTCCATGTCGGTTTGTTTTTTCCACGCAAGATGTTCGCAGTAAATGCCGCCAAACGTCCCAACGTGCAATCTGTTGCGTCAATCAGATACCATTTGGCGTCTAATTCGCATTTTTTTAACGATTTTGTCGTTGCCATTTTTTTACCTTTTTGTGTTTGTTAAAAATAACGCGCATATTATGTTGCAAACATGCGCAAAAGTCAAGAAAAATCGTTATGGTATTATAATACCGTATAATTACATTTCGTTCGGAATCTTTAATCCCATTAAATCGATTGCGGTTGCCAGTGTATCAAATGCCAATTTTGCGATATAAAGGCGCCCTGCTTTTGTTTTTTCATCAATATCATCACGTAAAATCGGACAATTATGATAAAAATTATTGGTTAATTGACACAAATCGTACGCATAATTTGCAATCATATCGGTCGCGCGATTTTCATATGCAGATACCAAAGTGTGTTCAAAATCCATAATTTCAATTAATAAATTGCGTTCTTCGGCCGACAATTCAAATTTTTCTGGTTTTGTGATGTTAAGGCCTGCCCGTTTCAACACAGAATTCAAACGAACCGCAGTATATAATATGTATGGTCCGGTTTTTCCTTCAAAACTGGTAATGGCAGATGGGTCAAAAATATAATCCGATTTGACATCGTGTATTAAATCGTTGAATTTTACCGCCGCCAATGCGATTGTTTTTACGGTTTCGTCGTCTAATTTTTTCTCTGATTCTTTAATGCGCGCCAATACGGCATCGTTCGCAGTGTCTAGAATATCATCCAATCCGGCGGCGTTTCCGTCGCGGGTTTTAAAAGGTTTACCATCTTTGCCGTTGATTGTTCCATACCCGATGTGTTCAAATTTATCGTATGGGTATATCCCCGACATGTCGGCAACACGGAACAGTTGTTCAAAATGCAACGATTGACGTAAATCAGTGATATAAATGATTCTGTCAGGGTTGTCTGTTTTTTTACGGCAATATACCGCCGCCAAATCGGTAGAATCATATGTGTCTGCCCCCCGAGAATCGCGCCACATATATGGTGGAATTGGTGCGTTATCATTGTCGCGTTTTACATTTATGATTTCGGCACCCTCGTGTTTATAAATCATATTTTTTTCACGCAAAATTTTTTCTACATCATCAAGATATTGTGCTGCATTACGTTCACCCAAATCGTAATCAAAAGGTAAAATGTTTAATCGCTGAACGGTCTTGTTCATCATATTCAAAGAAATTGCTAAAAACTTTTCATATAACGCAAAATAGCCTGGATGTCCTGCTTGGAATTTTGCCTTGATTTCTTGGGCGTGCGCTTGGAATTCAAGGTTTTCTTTGGCAAAAGCAGACGCGGATGGATAATAAGTATTTAATTCATCGGCATTTATTTCGTAATCAACAGGTGTTTTTGAATCAAAATCATCTTGGAAATATGGTAATTCAGGATGCATGCGTTCAATCCACGCAATAATCAATCCCATTGGTTTGCCCCAATCGCCGATATGATTCCACGAAAAAGTTTTATGACCCAGAAACTTCATAATTCTGTTCAATGTGTCGCCAACGATAGATGTGCGCAAATGTCCAATATGCAAAGATTTTGCGACATTATATGCCCCATAGTCCATATCGATAGTCAATGGTTTTTCAGCGACCATTTGTTTTGGGGCGGTTGTATTTTGGAATATAAAGTCATCTTTGGTTTTTATATTTATAAAGCCCGGACCGGCAATTGAAACGTTTTCAACAAAATCCAATTCTTGCAATTTTGGCATAATTTCATTTGCCAATTCACGCGGGTTTTTGCCGGCGACTTTGGCACCAACCATGGCGGCATTTGTTGAAAAATCACCGAAATCACGATTTTTTGGAACTTCTAGTTTTGCTTCGAATCCTAATTTTTTGTTTATACTATCAGATACATATTTATATAAATTCATGATAAACCCCTGTCTTGATTATAAAGGTAATACAACACGGACGCGTAAACCGCCCAAATCACTGTTTTCAAGGAATATTTGACCGCCGTGATTTTCAATTGCGGTTTTTGCGATAGACAATCCCAAACCTGTTCCGCCTGTTGATTCACTGCGTGATTCGTCCAAACGAACAAATGGTTGCATTGCGGCTTCTTTTTTGTCGTCTGGGATTCCAGGACCGTCATCTTCAATAATTACGGACACAGATTCATTATCATCGATTTCTGAAATTTTTAATTTTTTATTCGCAAAACGTGCCGCATTTTCAATAATATTTGTAAATGCAGATGTTAATGCGTTTGGACGCGCATAAAATTGTACGGGTGATTGAGGAAATTCCAAAATGATTTCTTTATCTGGGGCCGCGTCACGTGCAATACGTGTCAACATTGCGGGTAATTCAACAGCCTGTTCGATTTCGGGCATTTCCCCGCGTGCAAATGACAAATAACCATTTACCATATCGGTCATTCTGTCGATATCGTGTAATAAATCATCTTTGGTTTCTGAATCAGTTTCTATGGCAATGCGCATCCGTGTTAGGGGACTTTTCAGGTCGTGTCCAACTGCATTTAACATATCAGTACGCGTTTTATTATAACGGTTCAAACGTTCTTTCATGTTTATCATCGCGTTGGCGGCTTCACGGATTTCTGATGACCCGCTGGGGGCGAATCCAGGTGCGTCCATTCCGCGTCCAAACTTATTAGCGGCTTTTGCAATATTACGGATGCTGCGTGTGTGGAATATGACGAACGGTGTAATCAATATAGATACAATTAAAATAGATCCGACAATCCAAATCAAAAATACTTCGGTACTGGTCGAATAAATACGATACATAGATGTTCCAAATGTGACAATTTTGCCGTCATTTGTTGGGACGTCGATATAAATCAATCTTTTTGCACGATCGATATAAACATCTGCTGGATTTTTCAATTTTGTTTGTAATGTTGTCGCCAATTGGCCCGCTTCCCTGGAATTGTTATCATTATGACGTGGACGATTCAATTTTTCGTTTATTGAAACATTTATTCCAATGTCGCGCGCCAGCATATCCACAGATTCTGTATCATTTTTATCAATAAAATGCATCATTGTGGTCACTTCGCCAGCCAGTGTATTAGCCAACGTTGAATGAACGCGTTTCCAGTGATTTCCAAAAAACGCATTTGCAACAATCAACAATGCGATAACCATTGGAACTAACACCATTAAAATGGTGCGACCTAAAAAACTGCGAGGTATTATTTTCATTTTTTTCTACCGTTTTGTTGTTATAATTTTATAACCCATTCCACGAACAGTTATAATATCTATGTCTGATAATACACTATTTATTTTGATGCGCAAGCGTTTTACGACCATCGGCGTTGCAGAAACAACATTTCCAACCGGATTTGTTAAATTTTGCAATAATTTTTTTTCTTCGTTTGATAAAGCCAACAATTTATTAGGTCGCCCCGCCCCATCACTGATAAAAAATTCATTGTCTGCAAAAATCAACCCGTTTGGCATCATTGATGATGTGTTAACCGTCGGCGCAGATTTCAGTATATTATTCAAACGCAAAATTAATTCTTGTAATTGGAACGGTTTTGCCATGTAATCATTTGCGCCCACCGATAATCCATCAATTGTATTTTGTGCTCCCGACAATGCTGTCAACATAATCACAGGTGTTAAGTTATTGTTTTTACGTATTTCTTGTAAAAAACTTAATCCGTCCATACCGGTCATCATACGGTCCAAAACAATTGCATCAGGACTTATACGCGATATTATTTCACGTGCGGATTCTGCAGAATCAGCGCGAAAGACATCAAAACCGGCCTTACGCAGACCGGTTGATAATGCATCTCTTAATACTTTGTCATCGTCAATAACAAGTATGCTTTTGTTCATGTTATTGTTCTTTCTTTAACGCTTCAACAGAATATTCCCCGGGTTTTAATGTCGGGTTTTTGTTGGTCCCACTACCCGTGTTATTATATGTTGCAGCACGGAATTTAGAACCATTTGTGGTAAATTCTGTTTTGAATACCAGATATCCAGACCCACTACCCGCGGCAGAACCCTGGGCCCCCAAAGAATAATATCCGCCGATTAAACCATAATCCAAATCGATATAGTCGATATTGAATAACAAAGATATGTTTGTCATGCCGTCGCTGGTTAAATTACATGAAAATTCACGATTAACCAATGTCGCCTGGGCATTGTTCGGAACAGAAATATCCATAATCGTTGGTTCGCAAACACGTTGAATCCCATTGATGAATATTTCGTATGTGATATCGGCGCTGGCCCGAGAAAGACCTGTAGACAGATTTACCTGGGAAATTGTGGCCTTTGGTATTTTTACCATGGCGTTTGCGATTCCTGCGCGTACCGGGAACGATATCCCCGATTGTAAACAACTGCGTGAAAATGGGTCTGCTTCGCACATATAAAGGCGTGAATTTTGATTTGTCATCAATGTGTTGGCCAAACTATTAAATAAAAACGTGCGTGTTATGCGGTCGTTCAAACGTGTGCAATTAAAATTACGACAAACGACAGTTGGGCGTTCTGTGAACGTGACCCCAGGATTTACCGTTGCGGTTTCATTACGAACATTATAAATCATTTCGTCGTAATTCACATCGTCGGCCATATTCATAAATTCAGATTCTGGGACGAAATTTTGGTCGTCTGGATACGCATAGTATGATTGCACAGGAACTTCGTTATACACGGTTTGAACGGTTTCGTATTCATAATCCGAATAGTAATCGGCACGAACCCCATTTGCGTATAGGGCCAAAATTCCACATAAAAAAGCGATTTTTTTCATAATGTTTAACCTTTCTCTCTTTATTTTCATAATAATAATAGAATATTTTAGGGGTCTATGTCAAAACAAAAAAATATTTTTATTGAAAATAATAATCATTTTGTTCTATAACTATATTTAAGAAAAGAAAAATTAAGGATAAAAATATGGTTGATGTTATTATATCTGGGGAATCTGGTAAACTGCATGCGGTTTATCATAAATCGGAATCAGAAGCGGCCCCGTTGGCGGTCGTGTTATCTGGGAATCCACGTCAAAAATATCATATGAATGATCGTATTTCGTATGCTATGTTCCGTGCATTTATGGATATCGGGTTTTCTGTGGTGCGGTTTGATTATCGTGGTGTTAATGATTCAGAGGGCGCTATTGGAACCACTGCTGATAACATGTTGGATATTGCAACGGTAATTGATTGGATTCAAAATAAAAACGAAGATAGCGATAAAATATGGTTGGCCGGTCATCAATTGGGCGCTTGGTACGTTTTGCAAATGTTAATGCGTCGTCCAGAAATTTCTGGTTTTGTGTTGGTGTCGCCTGATACAACGGTATCTGATTTTGGATTTTTATCCCCACGTCCGAATCGTGGGTTGTTATTGCAAGGCGCAAACGAAGGTGACGAAGCAACCGCATTCGGAACGCATTTAACCCAGATTTTGAAAAAACAGGCACAAATCAGTTTGGAAACAATACCAATTAAAAATGCGGATGCGAATTATTCTCAATCTGCAGATTTGCGCCAAATGTATAATGATTTAAAGGCATACGTTGGACGTGAAAACGCCGAAGACGTATTGTTATAACGCTATGATGACAGAAAACAAACGTTTTGTTGATCCAAATATCCCCGACGAAATGGCGGCCAGCATTCGTCCAAAATTGTTGGGTGATTTTATCGGCCATGATGCGTTGAAACAGAACTTGTCTGTGTTTATATCTGGGGCACGTAATCGTGGTGAAGCGATGGATCATGTTTTATTATATGGTCCCCCTGGGTTGGGTAAAACTACATTGGCGAATATTATTGCAAATGAATTAAAAACTAATTTTCGGGCGACGTCTGCACCTATGTTGACCAAGCAAGGTGATCTGGCTGCGATTTTAACTGCGCTGGAACCGATGGATGTTTTGTTTATTGATGAAATTCATCGTTTGCCAACCGCAATCGAAGAAGTGTTGTATTCGGCAATGGAAGATTTTAAGTTGGATATTATGTTGGGCGAAGGTCCTACCGCAAAATCAGTGCGTATTGATTTGCCGCCGTTTACTCTGGTTGGTGCGACAACTCGTACCGGTTTATTGTCTAATCCGTTGCGTGACAGGTTCGGAATTGATTTGCGTTTGTCGTTTTATCCGGCGTCTGATTTGGCAAAAATTATAATGCGCAGTGCACAAATTATCGGCACTCATATTGATGAAGTTAGTGCAAAAATTTTGGCTGAATCTTCGCGTGGGACACCGCGTATTGCGAATCGTCTTTTGAAACGTGCACGTGATTTTGCAACCGCGGCAGGGAAAGATATTATTGATGCCGACACAATCAAAACAACACTTTATCAATTACATATTGATGGCAAGGGTTTGGATGAAATTGATCGTGAATATATTAATGCGATTATAAGACATTATGCCGGTGGACCGGTTGGAATTGATAATTTGGCGGCGGCGTTATCTGAACCTGCGGATACAATCGAAGATGTTATCGAACCGTATTTAATGCAGTTGGGATTTATCCAACGCACACCGCGTGGCCGTATCGTCACTGATGCCGGATATAAACACGTCGGACTTGAAAAATAACTTTAATTTATCGGAATAACATTATGGAAAAAGTATATTATTTCAATTTTGCAGTTGCGTATGCTGACACTGATGCCGAAGGTGTTATGTATCATGCGCGGTATATAGAAATTGCCGAACGGGCACGTTCTGATTTTTCGCGTCATATTGCAATCCCAGATGGTGATATTGGTTTTGTCGCACGTGAAGTGAATATAAAATATATGCGTCCGTTATTGTTAAATGATGAATTTGTTGTTGAATCGCGTGCTGTTAAATTTGGTGGTGCGTCAATGGTTATTGAACAAAAGTTCGTGAAAGATGATAAAATTTGTGCTATAATGAACATAACAATCGCATATTTGGGTGGTGATATGCGGCCAAAGGCAATACCTGAAAATATAGTAAATTTAATGAGTTAAAGAAAAACAAAGGAAAGGAAAATGGAAAATAATTTTTCACTGTTATCATTATTCAGCGGGCGCGACATAATGACATTATTTGTGTCGATTGTTTTGGTTGCGGCCAGTATTATGTCGTGGGCGGTTATAATCGAAAAAATCAGATTGTGGCACCGTGCCAAAAGACACCCTGTGTCGGTTAAGAAAGACGACAATATGGAAACGATTGTTGATAAACTAATCCGTCCGTTTGATAAAAATTTATGGTTTTTATCTATGGTTTCATATGTTGCACCATTTGTTGGGTTGTTTGGAACTGTGTGGGGTGTAATGGATTCTTTTGCAGCGATTGGTGTGAACCAATCGGTCAGTATCGGTGTTATTGCGCCGGGGTTGGCGGTTGCGTTGGGAACGACGGCGTTGGGTTTGATTGCGGCGGTACCTGCGGCGATTGCATATAGTGTGTTTTCCAAAAAATCAGATGATTTGTACGATAAATTGGAAGAAACAGTCAAAGAATTAAAACATAAATAAACGGGTAAATAAAAATGACACGCAGACGTTCTGGGGCTTCGGATGTAAATATGTCTTTGACGCCAATGATTGATATTATGACGACATTGTTGGCGGTGTTTATGGTGACAACGCCTATGTTGATGTCGGGTATTGATATAGATTTGCCGCGTGCTGGCACATCTGCCCTTAATGGTAATGACCATGCAATACAAATCAGTATAGACGCCAAAGGAAATTATTATCTTTCGGATTTGCAATTGCCGGCCGATGAAGTTGTAAAACGTGCGATTGCCATGCGTGGTGAAAATCCAAATCTGACGATTACTTTGAACGGCGATACACATGCGGATTATGGTGCGGTTATGTCAATGATGGGCAAATTAAAAGATGTTGGTTTTCAACGTGTTGGGTTGCGTACAAGGCTTTATGAAAAATAATGACAAAACAAACGCAATTTCAAAGTGAAAATTTTTTGATGTCCGTGTTGGGGCATCTGGTTTTAATTGCGGTAATGATTTTATCTTTTTCGGTTGTTGTTGAACGGGCAAAGTTGGTGACGCCGAATCGTGTTCAAATTGTTGAAATTGATTTGAAAACAGTGCGTGTTTCGGGTGATGAAACAAAATTGCAAAACACAACCGTGCCGGTACCAAATAAAGACGCCAAAGTGGCAGATAAAGACAATGTAAAACAAAATATTCAAAATGAAAAAACCGAGATAAAACAACCAACTATGGTTGAAAATGAAGAAAAAAGTTCAAAAAAAGAAAATACTAAAAAAACGGATGCAAAAAAAGCCGAACCAAAACCGTTGCCAAAGAAAAAAACGGTGGTCAAAGTGAACCGCGAAGTGTTATCGTTGGACAGAACGATGACGGTTTCGGTTGTTGATGCATTGCGGGTTGCGTTGACGCGTTGTTGGAATATAGATACAACGCGGGATGATATGGATGATATACGTTTGACGGCGCATTTGAAGTTGTTGCCAACGGGTGTTGTTCACAAAATGTGGTTTGAATCTGAATCGCGTGCCGAAACAGATCCTGTGTTCGCATATGTTTTGGATACGGTTAAGGCAGCAATTCGTACCTGTGCGCCGTTTACTATGTTGCCGCGCAAAGAATACGATACGTGGCAAGATACCACGTTAACTTTCTATCCTGGCCAGGGTAAAATTATGTGAAAAAAACTTGATTTCCGGTCGGTTTATAGTACATTCCCATTGTTATATACACATAAGGTTTAGATATGAGTGATACAAAATTATACACTTCAAATAATGTTATACAATTTCAACGTGATAATCTGTCTTTTCGATTTAAGTATTTAGATTTTGGTGTTTTAAGTTTCTTGCCTGGGCCTTGTGATATAAAAACACCAGAAGACCTTATACAATCTTTGAAACAATTAAATTGGATTGGTGATCATTGGGCAAATGTTTTATCAATGGAAATATATATGGCATTAAGGGTGCCAAAATATAATCTGGACCAAGATGTGTTTTTATATAAATCGAAATTTATTGTGGTAAACAAACTTGCCACATTCAAAGAATTAACAAATTGTTATGGAGTAGAACGAAATATGCCTGCTTTTATAGCGTGTTGGGCACCGACTATTGTTAAGTCAAATGATTTGGTTGTTCACAAAGACGATTTGCATGAACTGTTTCCAAACAAGACCAAGGGTATATCACCAAGGATATTAGATTTATTTTATCCAAAAATACAAATGGTTTCTGGTAAAAACGTACAAACAAGATAACAAAAAATCGCCGCAATGGCGATTTTTTTAATAACAGGTGTTCAATAAGCCGGATTCTGTTCAGCCTAAAACGAGTCCGAAAACAAGTTAAAGGTTGCGAGCATAATTAGTCTGCAAATCATGTTGCCACAATTTGTCAAGCCCTCTACCCGATTCCTTTAAGATGACTGGGACGTGTCGTGGAATCCTTTTTGAGGTTGCTGCACATAGAGATTGCCCGTTTCACCGTGAATTAAATCACGCTCGTCTCTGTTGCTCTAATCATCGGGTTGCCCCGTGTGGTCATTAGCCACTATGCTGTCCCAAGCAGTCCGGACTTTCCTCCAAATCAAAAATGATTTGGCTATGCTCTTTCGCACCTGTTGTGATAGATTTTAGTATAAAAACAAGAAATTTCAAGGTTTTTTAATTATTCACCCATTTTTTTCGCGCTATGCAGAACTTTAATCAATGTTTCTGCGGCGATTTGGCGGATTTTTTGCGATAATGGGCGGACGTTCATTGCTTCGGCGACGGCGTCACCAAATGTTTTTGATATCCATTCAATCTGGCTGGGGGCGATAACGAAAACTTCGCTGGTGATTTCAGAGTTTTTTAATTGTTGGATATCGGATTTCATTATGCACCCTCTTCTTTTTCGTTACACCGGTATAATATCATAAAAATCGTCAAAATAAAAACCATTTTTTAATGTTTTTTATATGTGCAAAACTTGTTTTATAAAAAAAGCGTATTATATAGATAAAGACGCTTGACCGACGGGTTCAAAATTGCTATAAATCTAGAAAAATATTTGTAAATTTTAGTCTAAGGAAAAGAAATGAAAAATATCTTAAAAATGTTGTTAGGTTCTGCAAACGACAGAATTGTAAAATCTTATGAAAAAACAGTTGCGTTGATAAATAGTTTGGAACCTAAATATTCCGCAATGTCGGATGATGAAATTCACAATTTAACCAACGTATTTCGTGAACGTTTGAAAAACGGTGAAAGTGAAAAAAATATTTTGCCTGATGTGTTTGCGGCCGTTCGCGAAGCGTCCAAACGTTCTATTGGTTTGCGTCATTTTGATGTGCAATTGATTGGCGGTATGGTGTTGGGTAATGGCCAGATTTCTGAAATGAAAACCGGTGAAGGTAAAACATTGGTTGCCACACTGGCATTGTATTTAAAGGCATTACAGGGACATGGTGCACATTTGATTACTGTGAATGATTATTTGGCGTCGCGTGACGCGGGCTGGATGGGCCAGGTTTACAGATTTTTAGGTATGACAATCGGCGTAATTCAACACGATATGTCTGATGAAGATAGACGCGCGGCATATAATTGCGATATTACGTATGTGACTAATTCTGAATTGGGATTTGATTATCTGCGCGATAATATGAAATTTACAAAAGAGCAACAGGTTTTGCGCCCGTTCTTTTATGCTATCGTCGACGAAGTAGATAGTATTTTAATCGATGAAGCGCGCACCCCGTTGATTATTTCTGGACCGTCCGAAGATACCAGTGATTTGTATAACAAAGTTGACGCAGTGGTGGCTCAATTGGTGGATGGCGATTATAAAATCGATGAAAAAGACAGACATGTCACATTAACCGAATCGGGTGTTGATCATATTACTGGGTTGTTAAAACAGGCGGAAATATTGGTTGGTGATAATTTATATTCGGCTGAAAATGCGATTGTTGTTATGCATGTTCAACAATCGTTATTGGCGCATCATTTGTTTGTGAAAAATGTGAACTATGTTGTCCGCAATGGCGAAGTTTTAATTGTTGATGAATTCACTGGCCGTGTTATGACTGGACGTCGTTTTGGCAAAGGGTTGCACCAGGCAATTGAAGCTAAAGAACACGTTGATGTGCAACCTGAAAACCAAACGGTGTCCAGCATTTCGTACCAGAATTTGTTCAGAATGTACCCTACTTTGGCAGGTATGACGGGAACTGCGATGACCGAAGCAGCCGAATTCGAAGAAATTTATAAATTGCGCGTTGTTTCGATTCCAACAAACAAACCGGTTATTCGTGTTGATCATCATGATGAAATTTATCGTAACAAAGATGAAAAATACGAAGCGATTGTTAAACAGATTTCAGAATGCATGGAACGTAAGCAACCTGTGTTGGTGGGGACTGTATCTATTGAAAAATCTGAAGAATTGGCAAAAATTGTTCATGATAAATTGGGTATAACACCGGCAGTGTTGAATGCAAAACACCATGAATCCGAAGCAAAAATTGTATCCCAGGCGGGGGCGCCAGGTGCGGTCACTATTGCTACGAATATGGCGGGGCGTGGAACCGATATTAAATTGGGTGGTAATGCAGATGATTTGATTGCGGAATTAGATGAAACGGCACCTGATTTTGAAAAGAAAAAGAAAGAGATTATCGAAAAAATAGAAACAAACAAAAAGGTGGTTTTGGACGCTGGTGGGTTGTATGTGATTGGAACAGAACGTCATGAATCGCGTCGTATTGATAATCAATTGCGTGGTCGTTCTGGGCGGCAAGGCGATCCGGGTGATTCAAAGTTTTTCTTGGCTTTGGATGATGATTTGATGCGTATATTTGGTGCCGAAAGATTGCAAAACATGTTAACAACATTGGGATTGAAACCTGGCGAAGCAATCACACATCCATGGATAACCAAGGCATTAGAGAAAGCACAAAAACGTGTCGAAGCACGCTATTTCGAAGCACGCAAAGAATTATTAAAATATGATGACGTTATGAACGAACAGCGTGTTGTGATTTATAAACAGCGCGATGATTTGATGTCTATGCAAGATTTCAGGCCATTTGTCGAAGAAATAATGGGTGATGTCATAGAATTTATATGCGAAAAGAATATCCCGGAAAAGGCGCATCCGATGGATTGGAACACGGCCGGTATTCATGATGATATGATGCGTATGTTCGCCCTGGATATTACTGATTTAGATAATTGGAAAAACGAAGAAACAATTTCTGAACGTGGTGCATATGATACGTTGTTCAAATTGGGAATGCGTCGCTATGAACAACAATGTGAAAAATATGGGCCTGAATTGATGAACGTGGCGCAACGTCAAATGATGTTGGGTGCATTGGATTCTGTTTGGAAACGCCATTTGCAACAAATGGATTATCTTCAGGGCGCAATTGGTTTGCGTGGATATGCCCAGAAAAATCCGCTTTATGAATATAAAAATGAAGCACTGGAATTGTTCAGAAACACAATTCAAAACTTCAAAATGATGTCGATTGCATATGTTTGTCGTATGAATTTGACACGTGCAGACGTTGATGCCACGGCAGAGCGTCAGGCACAACATGATGCCGATTTGAATAAAAACCAAAGTGGTGGTAATTTATCAGGTTTGAACATCAGTCGTAATGCGCTTTGTCCGTGTGGGTCGGGTTTGAAATACAAACACTGTCACGGTAAACTGCAATAATTTGATGTATAAAACGAAAAGGAAAGGATTTTTATGCCTGATTTTGTGCATCTTCGTGTTCATTCCAAGGTATCAGTTGGTGCCAGTACGTTGTCTGTGGCCAGTAATAAGAAATTAGGAATATTAAAAGGTATTCCTGAATTATGCCAAGACAATGGAATGTTTGCATGTGCGTTGACTGATACAAATATGATGTCGGGGTGCGCGGAATTATCTGATGTTATGCCGGCTAATAAATTACAGCCCATAATTGGCGTAGAGTTATCATTAAATCATCATAATGCGGATCCAAAAATATTGCGGCAATCGTCGTTGTCAAAAATTGTTTTATTGGCAAAACATCATGATGGTTATCTGAATTTATGTGAACTTAGTCGCGTTATGTACATGCGCCAAGAAAACCATCATTTGGGACCATATATTACATTTGATGAATTAAAGGCGCATAGCGGGGATTTGATATGTTTGTCTGGGGCGCATACTGGGCCAGTTGGGATGGCAATATTGAATAATCAAAACGATTCTGCAACGGATTTAACAAAACAATTATTAGACATATTTGGTAACAATTTGTATATGGAAATTCAACGGCACGGATTAGAAGACGAAATAAAAACAGAACCTATGTTTTTACAAATTGCGCGTGATTTGAATGTCCCGATTGTCGCAACAAATGATGTTTGTTTTGCAACGCGTTCTGATTACGAGGCGATGGATGCGTTAAGTTGTGTTTTGGGACAAACAAAGATTATTGATCCAGATCGAACACGTAAATCATCCGAACAATATTTCAAATCTGCGGATGAAATGGCCGAACTATTTTCTGATTTACCCGAAGCTATCGAAAACACGGTCAATATTGCAAAACGTTGTGCGTTTTTTATAAATGTTCATGAAAATCCATTGTTGCCTCGTTTTGGTGCCAATTTAGAAGTTGAATGTCAAATGTTGCGCGATGCGACGATGAACGGATTGCGCGAAAGATTAAAACAGCACAACATTACCAATACTGCGCCCTATTTTGAACAGGCCGAATATGAATTAAGCGTAATTATTGGTATGGGGTTTCCAGGATATTTCTTAATTGTTGCAGATTATATAAATTGGTGTCGCAAAAATGATATTTTAACCGGGCCAGGTCGCGGTTCGGGTGCGGGGTCTATTGTGGCGTGGGCATTGGGGATAACGCATGTTGACCCGTTAAAATATGGTTTGTTGTTTGAAAGATTTTTGAATCCTGATCGTGTTTCTATGCCGGATTTCGACGTGGATTTTGAACCGACCGGGATTGAACGCGTTTTGGATTATGTTGGGGAAAAATACGGCCGTGATTCTGTGTGTAAAATTATAACTTTTGGTAGTTTGCAGGCGCGTGGGGCCATTCGTGATATTGGGCGTGTTTATGGTATGCCGTATTCTAAATCAGATCGTTTTTCAAAACTAATACCAATGGACGCCAAAACGTTAAAAGAAGCGGTTGATGGATCATCAGAAATCCAAGATATTTTGGAAACAGATGCCGATATGAAAAAAGTTGTATCGGTTGCAGAAGAATTAGAAGGTTCAATACGAAACCTGGGGCAACATGCGTGTGGTGTGGTTATTGGTGACCGCCCAACCACCCAGATTGCACCAGTTTATCGCGACCCGGCGAACCCGTTGCCATCATGTCAATTTGATGGACATTATTTGGAACCGTCGGGGTTGATTAAATTTGACTTTTTGGGTTTGGAAACATTGGTGGTATTGAAATATACTGTGAAATTGATTCAAAAAACACATGGTATCAACATAGATTTAGATAATATCCCGACCGATGATGAAAAAACGATGGCGTTATGGCAGGCCGGCTTGACCGAAGGCATATTCCAATTCGATGCTCCGTTTGTACAACAAACATTAAAGAAAATGCATCCAACCAGTTTCTTGGAAATATCGGCGTTAAATGCGTTGAACCGTCCGGGACCTATTGCATTTATTCCACAATTTATCGCACGTATGCATGGTGAAGAACCCATAGAATATGTTCATCCGCGTGCCGAACCTATATTAAAAGAAACCTATGGTATTATTGTTTATCAAGAACAGGTTATGCAATTGACGCGTGCATTAGCAGGATTTACGCGTGGTGAATCTGATACTGTGCGCAAAGCGATGGGTAAAAAGAAAATCGAACTGTTGGCCAAATTAGAGGTAAAATTCCTGGAAGGTTGCAAGAAAGAAGGAACCCTGGATGAAGCAACTGCGAAAGATTTGTGGGAAAAATTCAAAGAATTTGCAAAATACGCGTTCAATAAATCGCATGCTATCGCCTATTCTATTGTTGCAAATCAATGTGCGTATCTCAAAGCGCATTTCCCGGCGGAATTTTTAGCGGCCTCTATGTCCAGTAACATGAACGATACCGACCAGTTGGCTGTGTTTGTGGACGATGCAAAAACGAACTTTGATATTCAGATTGTGCCACCAGATATAAACGAAAGTGAATCTTTGTTCACGGTGAAAAATGGCAAAATTATTTATGCCCTGGCGGCGATTAAGGGTGTTGGCGCAGTTGCCACGGATGCGATTGTTGCAGAACGTGAAGCACATGGAAAATTCAAAAATTTGACTGATTTTGCAAAACGTTGTGCGCCAATTATGAACAAACGTGTTTTGGAAGCGTTTGCCAAAGTTGGTGTTTTGGATTCATTAGAAAAAAATCGTGCGTTAATATTTATGAACGCCGATGCAATTTTAGCGTATGCGTCTAAATCGCGCGAAAGCGCAAATTCATTGTCTTTGTTTGCAAACACAACCGAAGACGATGTCAGCGATGATAGATTACGCAAAGATTTACCAAAGACAACCCCATGGACATTTGGGCAAAAATTAGAAAATGAATTGTCGGCGTTGGGATTTTATATTTCAGCGCATCCGTTGGATCAATATAAACATTTAATTGAACGCAATAATTTGGCAACCAGTGTTTCGTTGGCGCAAATGGGCGATAGAAAACAGGTACAGGTTGCCGTTAATGTGAATTCTTTTTCGCGTCGTAAAACCAAGGCCGGCAAAGACATGTTGACCATAAATGCGTCAGATAGTTTTGGAAATATTGATTGTGTTGCATTTGGAGAATCATCCATAGAATTATCCCAGATTTTGAATTCTGAATCGGCGGTTGTTATATCTGGGAAAACATCTGTGCGTGATGATCGGGTGTCTATATTTGTAGATGCAATAATGCCGTTGAACAAATGGATTGCGAAAATTGCACGTCGTATAACCATTGATATTAACGATAAATCTGCGTTGGTGGATGTTAAAAAGGCCTTGTCCGCCCTGCCCAATGGTAATACCCAGGTTGTCTTGAATTTGCATTCGGGTACAAAAGACGCGGCGTTGGTATTGAAAAATACTGTGGAATTGGGGGCGACAACTGCCAAAGATTTAATTGCACTGGGAACCAAGGTGGCTATAGAATGATAAAACATATACCTGTGCTTTTGTATGCAGTGATGAAAACATTGGGCGATATTCGTGGACGCACAATTGTTGATTGCACGTTTGGTGCTGGTGGATACACACGCGCGTTTTTGGAACGTGGTGCAAATGTGATTGCGTTCGACAGGGATGCAAATGTAATTGCGGATGCCGAACAAATAAAATCAGAATATGGTGAACGTTTTCGGTTTATAAATTCTGCGTTTTCAGATATTCAAAATTTGGTGGCAAATGAATTTGATGATGTTGTCTTTGATTTGGGAATTTCATCGATGCAGATTGATAACGGCAACCGCGGCTTTTCGTTCCGGTATGATGCGCCATTAGATATGCGTATGGACGAAAATTTGAAAATAAATGCGTCCGATTTAATTCGTGAAAAAACCGCATCTGAATTGGCAGATATTTTATATGAATATGGTGATATAAAAAAATCACATCATATTGCCGATTTGTTAAAATCATCGATGCCGAAAACGACATTTGAATTACGTGATTTGATAAAAAATCCACGTGATGTTGCCCCTGTGTTCCAGGCTTTGCGTATTGCAGTAAACGATGAAATGGGACAAATTAAAATGGCATTAAATGATGTCAGAACAAAATTGCGTCCAGGCGGTCGCTGTATTTGTGTGACATTTCATTCGATCGAAGATGGTTTTGTAAAAAATACCTTCCGGCAATGGACGACGCCGATTGGGGATCCGCGGCTACCAAATGTCGGTGGTGGATGTGATTACAAACAATTAAAAACATTAACGCCGTCAGATACAGAATTGGAACATAATCCGCGGGCGCGGTCTGCGCATATGCGAGGGGTCGAAAAACTATAAATTATAGTGTTGACCCGCGTTTTAATTTTGTGTTAAAATAGCAAAAACAAAAAGGAAAGGAATGATGAAAAATCTGATAAAATATTCAATATGTGTGTTGTGTGGCGCGCTGATTTTTGTTGGTGCGGCGGATGCGGTTTGTCCGGTGTGCACTATTGCGATTGGCGCCGGCTTGGAAGGGATGCGCATGTTGGGGGTCAAAGATATTATCACTGGTATTTGGGCGGGTGGTTTAACGGTGTCTTTGATTGGTTGGACTGCGAATTATATGCGTAAACATGGCGTAAAAAGTCCAATTTGGTATGTGTTGAACGTGTTGGTTTATACATCTTTGTTGGCGGGTGTTTATTTCGTGCCGTCTGATAATCCTGTGGTGAAATGGTGGGAAAATTGCATGTGGGGAATTGATCAATTCTTGTTGGGCGTGATTGTTGGTGCGATTACGTTTATATTGATGGAATTGTGGTACATGCATATCAAGAAAAAACATGGCGGTCATGCACAATTCCCATTTCAAAAGGTTGTTATGCCGTTTTGCGGATTGTTGTTAATGACTGGAATTTTTTGGGCAATAATCAAATGGTTACCAACGATGGGCATCGTTTTGTGTTAAAAATGAAAGGATAAAAAATGAAAAAAACATCGAAAAAAATGTCTATGGAAGAAATGATTGAAAAATTGGATGCCGCGAAAAAGGCGAACCCGTTGGATTTGTCGTCGGACCAGGATTTGTCTATTGCGTTGATGAATTTGGTTTCGTTGGAAGAACACTTCTTTTTCAGCGGTGCCAAAACTGGCAAGGTTGGATTCTATGATTTAATCAACACTGTGCGTAATATGCGCAAAGAATTGATGGAACGCATTGTGAAAAAATCTGGGCCTGATGATGGCGAAGTTTGGTGCATTTCTAAACATTTGTTGGCTGCATCTATGCGTTTATACGAAGTTGGGACCAAGGCAATGGGTGCCGGTCGCAAAGCGGACGCATATGAAATGTTCGCGCGTGCGTATGATTTATATTCCCTATTTTGGGGATTAAATATGCACCTGATTGATTTAGATGGTGTACACGAATCGGTGCCGGCATTTTATGATGGTGCGACCGCGGCGTGCAAGACACCTGAGACAGCGGCAAAAGATTCTAAACAAAAAGCAAAAGTTTCGGGTGTAAAACGTTTAGGGCAATGGGTGAAAAATGCAGTAAATTGTTGCATTGAATAAAGCACTTGATTTGAATTGCCAAAAAATGGTAAAATAGGAAACAAAGAGAAAAGAGATTGGCGGGATTTTTTAAGCGTTTTCTAAAAATATCTGTCGTTGTGGCAATGTGCCCTGCTCTGGCGTTTGGCGCGTCGCGCACGGTTTCTGCGCGAACCCCGTCTGCAAATCCTGATTCTGTTCCATCTGCATCGATTCGTCGTTCGGCGACGTCGGTTATTGCGCGTAATGCCGCGACAAACGGACGTGGTGCGCGTACAACTGTGACTGCGCGGCCGGCAACTGTTTCACGTGTTGCATCGAATCGTGTGGTATCTGATCGTGCGACGGTTGATGGTGCAAATGTTTCGCGTTCTGCGACGAATAAAAATACGACTGTTTCCCGTTCTGCGATAAAATCGAATTCGTTGGTGCGTTCTGCATCTGTGTCAAAGGGTGCGAATGTTTCCCGCGCTGCGCAAAATCGTGCGACGGCCGTGTTTAACGATGTATCAAAGATTGGTGGTGGCTATGCAAATTGTCGCGATTCGTATGCGACATGTATGGATCAAATCTGTGCAAATGCAAATGATGAATATCGTCGTTGTTATTGCAACGATCGTTTTATTAATTATCGTAAAACGGCGAATTCGTTGGATTCTGCATTAACAATGTTGGCGGAATTTCAAAATACTAATTTGGACGCTGTGAATAAAACCGCGGCTGAGGTTAATGCTATGTACACCGCGGCTGAGGGCGAATCCGCAATCAAACGTGATACATCTGCATCGCAAAAATTATTGGATAAAATTTCTGATGTGTTATCTGGAAAAAGTTCATATCAATCATCGACGACGAATACTAATAGTAATGTATTAAATATATCCGGGTTGTTTGGTTCATCAAATCTGGGTGATGTGTTTTCGGGTGGCGGAACCGCATTTGATACGGATGTGTCGTCATTGTTTGGTGGCGGATATACGAACATGTCCAATATGGAAGGAAACGAATTATATAACGCCGCAAATAATCAGTGTGCTGCGGTGGTGCGTGGTGATTGTGGTGGTGATGCGTCGTTTAATTTGGCACGTTCTGCATATTCCATGATGATAACGAATGATTGTAATCTATATGAAAAAAATATAAATGCCAAGAAAGAATCCGTTATGGAAACCGTTCGGACGGCGGAAAAATACCTACGCGAAGCACGTTTGGACGAATATCGCGCGCATAATTCCCGCGATGTGAACGAATGTTTGAACAAGGTTGAAAATGCAATCCGTCAACCATTGGTTTGCGGTAGCAATTATGAAAGATGTTTGGATATGGATACGGGGATGTATATAAACGCTACGACGGGTGACCCTGTATATTCTAAGGCATTATTTGGGTTGAATAATTTAATTGTGTTGGATGGATCGTCTGATGTTTTGGGGGCTAATCCAGATTTCAGTGATTGGTTGGATGGTAAAAAAATATATGCGGAAACCGCTTTGGATTCGTGCCGTAATATTGCAGATACCGTATGGTATGAATTTAAACGTATTGCGTTAATTCAAATTTCCCAAGCCCAGGACGAAAAGATAGAGGAAGTTAAAAATTCCTGTATTGAAACAATCGCCGAATGTTATGATCAACAAACCGGTGCACTGGAAAGTGGTGGCGATGATTATATTAATGGCCAAATGGCGGGTATGGTGGCGATTACTGTCCATAATGCATGCAGTGAAAAGGTTTTGGCCTGTGCGGCATTGTATGGCGATCCAGATGGTTGTATATATAATGATGAAACCAAAAAAATCACCCAAAAAAGTGGTAAAACATGTGGTCTGCAATCATTGTTGGCATACGTAAATGTTGCCGATTCGCTTAAAGTGGCACGTGGTTGTGAAAATGCCTTGCGCACATATGCCAAAGATGATTTGTGTATCTCTGATGGTGATGATTATCCGTGGGCTTGCAGAAGATGGTCGGCAAATGATTTGAAAGCCAGATTGGTAGAATATGGCAAAACGGTTTGTGGTGATGATTTTATCGTGGATGTCACAAAATATACTCCAAATATTAAGATAAAACGTGATGAAGTCGGGGACACGGACACTGCAACCGAATTAAATGACAAGGCGGCGATTCATAAAAATGTAATTGCACGCGCGGGGACGACAATCGAAGAAGGCGAAGAAATTGATACAAATCTGGTGTCATCATTGGCAAAACCTGAAAAAATTGTTGATAGCATTATCCGTGAAATTAAAAACGATTTGGAAAAACTGTTGTCTGCGGAATGTAACAGCACTGCTGGTGATGGTCGCGTTCTTTGGGCCTCATCAGATTCCGGTATTTTATCCAGTGATGTTGTTTCGGTGTCACCAACATGGATGAAGAATGTATATGGAACCGATTCTGATTTAAGTGTTTTAACCCAATCCGGATTACGCGGTCACATTGTTAAATTAGAATCCAGTGGCGTTGAATTAAGGGAAAATGGCAATATATCATCATTTGGATGGGGACTTTGTATGAAACCAACCGACCGTCAGGCGTGCCAGATGCAACAAAATTTGCCAACCATGACCGAAAATGATATTAAATGGACGGGCAGCAAATGCGATATCAAAACAACTTGGTATCAAAAACGCTGTGAATCAATCGGTGGATATTATCAAGGTCAACGTTGTTATGTAAAGTAAAAGGATACGCAAGATGAAAAGATATTTGGCTATTTTTGTTATGATGTGTATACCTGTGTTTTCTTATGCTGCATGCAGCGGTGATATTTTTACCCAAGATTGTTTTTATAGTCAAAATATTACAAATCTTAATAAAACTAATTGGGGTAATCCGACATTGCCGATAACTGCTTTGACAGAGACAGATTTAACAGATCTTGGTGAGGCAGTATTGAGAGATCAATGGCGTTGTGGAACGTGTACAATTAAACTCGGTGGTGACGGTAATGGGCATATTGTTTGGGATTATGTGAAAATGGCTGATAAATGTGGTGGTGATGCCCGATATCCCAATAATCAATCTGTGTTGGCCTATGTTGCAACCGAATTTTCAGATCATGGCGCAAAATTTTGTTTATATCAATTGACTGCATCAACAGATGGTCAACCTAGTACACATCATTTTGTTGTAAAACATTATAAAAATTTAGTGACAGATAGTAGTTGCAGGTGGTTTTGTTATCCTGGGTGGGATGGAACAGAATGTGAAAAACAAAACCCAAGCACGGTTGACAGTCGTGAAAGTTTGAAATTTACAGGTGGCGGTTATGATTTTTATTTAGAAAATTTTGCAAGGTTTTTCTCGGAAAATTATTTTCTTACTAACAGTGCAGAAGCCACACCAGCGGCCGGCGATATAAAGGTGTTGGATTATAAAACTCTTCCACAGGAGAATTCTTTGTGGACCGAAGATCAAATAATTATTATGGCGACCTATTTTGATGAATATGGTATTCGTGCACGTCCTGTTCGTGTTTCTGCGGGTGGCGGGACAAATTCATGTTCGTTTGATACTTTACATAGTTTACTTTCCTTTGGTATTGATGAAGGAGCAACACATCTTTATTTGGATGGATATTCATCAGAGTACACCTTGTGTCTACAGGGATATACGCGTGGTGCACAGTGTGATAGTGTTCCTTTGACACAACCTGGCGGTGGCGGCACTTGTCCGAATTTGAATTGGTGCCCGGGTTGGAAAGCCGAAAACGGTATTAATTTCTATACAAAATATCCACAAAATGGTGGGCCGGAAAGGTTTTGTGATGTAACAAAATATAAAATCGTTGATGATACTGATTCAGACGGCACAGTGTGTAAACGCATAGATTGTCAAAATGGTATGAATTTTACGTGGCAAGATAATTATAAATGTTCAATGTGCGAAGAAACTGCTCAACGTGGTTTATGCAAAACAACCAGCAAATGTAAATGGTGCAGTGTTGGAAAATGTTTTAATCGCGATACGTGTAAATGTGATGAATGCAGCAGTGTTGTGACAGACCAAGATATGTTATATGGGCCAACACAATCGGATAAATGTTGGGCAATATTGGACAATGATGAATTCAAGGCCTGTGTCACTGGCAACACGAGCGGGGAAAATTAAAATCATAAAAAAACCACCGTTTTGGTGGTTTTTTATTTTACTGTTTTTACCCTATTCTTCTATACCGTTTAACGTTTTTAGCATTTTCATAACAACTTCGCGTTGGTTGTCGCTTGGTAAATCCCAATACATTTTTATCAATCGCAATGTTTCGTTTTTGGACAACGGATCATCTTCGGTTTGTTCAGATACACGCATTGAACGATTCGATTTTGTTTCTGGGGGAAAATTGCCCGGCAATCCCATAAAGAAAAATGCGACCGATGTTTCTGTGGCCTGGCTGATGTCAAACAGACGCGCCGCAGAAATTCGATTTGCTGCTGTTTCGTATTTTTGTAATTGTTGAAAACTGATGTTGCAACGTTTTGCCAGATCTTTTAATGACATACCTAACATAACACGACGTAATTGAATACGCTGAGCAATATGTTTGTCGACTGCGCCGATAACGACCGGTTTTCGTGTCATTTTTTCCCCTTTTGGTTTTATTATAAGATAACTTTCCTTGGTATTTTTATATATACAACCTTTCTTTTTGTTTTGCAATCAAAAAAGCATTATGATAAAATCTGCGATAGATAAAGATAAACAGGAGAAATGTATGAAAAAACCAGTGGTTTTGTGTATTCTGGACGGTGTTGGGGTGCGTGCGGAACGGGCGCATAATGCCGTTGCGTTGGCAAAAATGCCCTATTTTGATAAATTGATAAAAAAATATCCGAATTCGCTTTTGCGTGCCAGTGGAACCGCCGTTGGATTACCTGGGAATTTAATGGGAAATTCAGAGGTTGGACACATTTGTATCGGTGCAGGTCGTGTTGTTATGCAATATTTGTTGCGATTTTCACGTGAAAATTGGGGTAAAAACAAACCGTTAAATAAATTTATTGCGGATGTGAAGCGTGATGGTGGAATTGTCCATTTCGCTGGGTTGATGTCTGATGGACGCGTACATTCTGATGTGCGTGATGAATTGGTTATTATGAAATATATTTTGGATGCGGGTTTGCGTGTTTGTATTCATTTCATAGGCGACGGTCGCGATACACCACCACGCAGCGCGTTGAAATACGCGCGATTGATTAAGCGGACTTTGAAATCGTATCTGGCCGATGGTCGTGCGTTTTTTGGGACTCTGTCTGGGCGGTATTATACGATGGACCGAAATAAAAACATGGATCGGACCGAATTAGCATTTGATGCGTTGGCAAATGCAAAATCTGAATTCACGGCGTCTGATATAGAAAGCGCGATTAAACATTCCTATGCCGATAATGTGACGGATGAATTTTTTAAACCGACGATTATTACGCCAACAAAAATTACACGTCGCGATGGATTTGTTTTTGGCAACTATCGCAGTGACCGCGCCCGTCAAATTGTTCGTGCGGTGTTAAAAACTGGTGCGCATATGTTGTGTTTTTCACAATATGGCGAAGGGTTAAATGAAAAATGTCCGGCCATATTGGAAGATGTTGCTGTGACCAATGCTTTGGGTGATGTTATTGAAAAAAGTGGTCTATCCCAGTTACGTATTGCCGAAACCGAAAAATATAATCATGTGACCTATTTTATGGATGCAGAACGGACAATCGATTTCAAAAACGAAGAAAAGGTTTTAATTGATTCGCCCGATGTTGCGACTTTCGATATGAAACCAGAAATGTCCGCGCGGGAAATTACGGGTGCGCTTTTGCCACGTTTGTCAAAGTTTGATGTCGTGATAATGAATTTTGCAAATGGGGATATGGTTGGACACACGGGAAATGAAAAAGCCACAATCCAGGCAATGCAGGTTTTGGATGAACAATTGGCAAAAATAGTTCCGGCGGTGTTGGATTTGGATGGTCAAATGCTGATTATTGCAGATCATGGAAACGCTGAAAAAATGTGGGACGACAAAAGCAATTCACCATGGACGGCGCATACTAATAATCGGGTGCGTGCGATTTTGGTTTCAAATTCGCAGGTGAAACGAATTAAAAACGGTGGTTTGGCCGATGTTGCACCAACAATATTAAAAATGTTGGGGCTAAAACAGCCAAAACAAATGACTGGAAAACCTTTGATATAAAAAAAGCCCGCAAAATGCGGGTTTTCTTATTCGCGTTGCAACAAAAATGCCGTTCGCATATTGTCGACGGTTATGTTGCGTAAAACATTAAAAGTTGATTTGCGTGGTTGTTTTTCAACCAATAATTTATCGCCCTGGCGTGTAAAAAACATAATGTCCAGTGATGATACAACCGATGACATATATCCGAATTTTTCACTATGTATCAACAGGTGTTTTTTTGATGGTTCTTTGTTGACGCCTGCCGCACCAATACCAGTGACAATAACGTCTTCGAATTTGCCGTTGCAATTATTAAGGACATAGTCATAATTTGGACTTATGTCACCAGTTGTCAGGTTGTGCATCATTTTTATAATGATTTCTTTTTTGTTTTTGTTGATAAATTTGA
>Ga0310786_10001175_pt1 | contig 42130 bp, 36 predicted proteins | sample AusTroGonzalo_MG_FD_203881 | JGI IMG/M metagenome (GOLD analysis project Ga0310786, IMG submission 203881) | Bovine rumen microbial communities from tropical cattle in Woodstock, Queensland, Australia - Gonzalo_03 (v2) (version 2) | ecosystem: Host-associated > Mammals > Digestive system >...
AAGACCGAACTTGGCGGCTGCCTCGGCATCGGCCTTTCTTACTTCGGGATGGTTTGCAAGACCAAGGTAGTTGTTAAGGCTCCAGTTCAGGACGGGCTTGCCGTTGAACTCCATTTCGGGGCCGATTTCACCTACCAGGCGGGGGAACATGAAGTAACCGTCGCCGATTCCCTGATACTGTCCGAGCGGGCCCGGAGTCTCTTTGATTCTCTCGAAAATGTCTTTAATCATACTGAAAATCTTTATTTATGTTTATTATATGCAATTTATTAGGCTCTATCAGAAACTGATACGCTTAAACTCCGCGAAATTACTAAAAACTCCGCAGAGCTTATTATAAAATAAGTTATAATTCTGCAGTATTTGAGATTAGCGCGTTAGATTGGTGCGTTGCCTCCGCGGGCGTTACCCCCTGACCTTAGGGAGTCAGAACGTACGTAGGGCCATTTTCCTCCCTAAGGTGAGTAGGAAATACGCTCGTACCTGCGTTGGCCCCTGACCTTAGGGAGTCAGAACGTACGTAGGGCCATTCTCCTCCCTAAGGTGAGTAGGAAATACGCTCGTACCTGCGTTGCCCCCCTGACCTTAGGGAGTCAGAACGTACGTAGGGCCATTTTCTTCCCTAAGGTGAGTAGGAAATACGCTCGTACCTGCGTTGCCCCCTGACCTTAGGGAGTCAGAACGTATGTAGGGCCATTCTCCTCCCTAAGGTGAGTAGGAAATACGCTCGTACCTGCGTTGCCCCCCTGACCTTAGGGAGTCAGAACGTACGTAGGGCCATTTTCTTCCCTAAGGTGAGTTGCTTGCGCGGGACTAAGGGTTGAGGGGAGACGACGTTCCGAGTCTACTCGGGACCCCTCCGGACCCTAAACGTCGAACTCCTCCTTATAGTCCCCTACGGGGCCTAACGTTCGTCAAACATGCGCCGTTCTTAACGGGATCCTCCGTGGGCCCCTCCCAACGCCTCTCCACTAACGCTCCCCTCAATCCTTAGTCCCGCTCCAGCAAACGGGAACTGAAGTACATAGTGCGTATTATCAATTGGCCTTTTTGTCAGATGTGATTATTTGTTTATTTTTGCGATATATGCAAATTTTGGCGTATAGTCTTGATTTTGAGTTTAGTATTTTTTTTGAATATGAGAAAAAGGACTTTTTTGTCATTATTGACTTTGTTTTCTTTAGTGAGCGTTTCTGCTCAAAATGATTTATGGTATGGAGCTCATTATGAAGATGCCAATGGCTTAGTTTATGAGTATATGCGTCAAAATGCCGTTAATACCCAGTATGAAGGTTTTTTTGTAATGTCACCGTATTTTAGCTACTATGATCCTAATAATTTTAATCTCAGCGGTGAAGTGGTTATACCAGACTCTATTCCTTTTGAAATATCCGAAGGAATTATTGAATATTATAGCGTTGTCGGGATTTATAGTTTGGGAGGTTTGACAGATATTACATCTGTTGTAATTCCAGATGGTATAAAGTGCATTGCTCCTTATGCATTCCAAGGTTGTACAGGGCTTACTTCCATTATAATTCCGTCAAGTGTTGAAATTATCGGTGAGAGGGCTTTCGAGGATTGTACGGGACTGGAGTCTGTCACTTTTGTAAAGGGTGAGAATGTCCATTTGTGTATTGAACACAGTGCTTTTGCAGGCTGTACAAGTCTTAAATCGGTTTATCTTCATTCAAACATCTCGGCAGTTTATAATCCATTTGTGAATTGCAGTGGCCTGGAATCAATAACAGTAGATCCTGAAAACAAGTATATGGATAGCCGTAATAACTGTAACGCAATCATTCGTTTGGTAACAGATTATAATGGAAATAATGCTAAGACAACTCTTATCTCAGGATGCAAAAACACTGTTATTCCATCTGATGTTGAGGAGATTGAAGAAGATGCTTTTCGGGGTAGCAGCATTACTTCATTGACCATTCCGGCGAGTGTATCATATATCAAATATATGGCATTCGCAGAATGCAGTGCATTGGAGTCAATAACGGTTGATCCTGAGAACAGGGCTTATGACAGCCGGGATAATTGCAATGCCATTATTGAGAAAACAGACAGCATAAGTTATTATGGTGAACTGTTCAGAAGTAAAGATCGTCTGATTTTGGGTTGCAAGAACACATCTATACCTTCTACTGTAACAACTATGCAAAATACTGCTTTTTTTGGTTGCAGTGGTTTGGAATCAATATACATTCCGGCCGGTGTAACATTTATAGGTGCAGGTTGTTTCTATGGTACAGGTTTAAAGTCTATTGTTGTTGATCCGGATAATGCTGTTTATGACAGTCGTAATGGTTGCAATGCTATCATTGACAAACAAGATAACATCCTATATTTTGGATGCCAAAATACGATTATTCCTGAGGATGTATCGTCAATAGGGTATTATGCATTTGCCGGTTGTGCAGGCTTAGGTACTGTCTTATTACCAGAAGGAGTACGGACTATATACACTGGTGCCTTTGCCAATTGCACCGGTTTAAGCACTGTCGTAATACCTGATGGAGTAGAAGTTATAGAAGACCGTGTTTTTGAAAACAGCGACATAGAGTCTATAATAATACCTAAGAGTGTAAGAAGAATTGGCGAGGCCTATTCTAATAGTTATGGTGCTTTTTGCAGATGTACAAATCTGAATTCCGTTGTTTTTGATTCAGAATCAGAATTGGATACTATAGGTGCATACACTTTTTTTGGATGCAAGAGTCTTAAATCAATTATTATTCCAGAAAGAGTGACGTTTATTGGAAGTGATGCTTTTAGTAATTGTTCCAATCTTACATCCATAACGATGTTACCGGAAAGGTCTGATATGATTAGTGCTTATAACGCATTTTCTTACGATTGTTATGAAAAGTGTACAGTATATGTTCCTGCCAACTGGTACTATCTCTACAAAGTAAGAGCTCCATGGTTTAACTTTAAGGAGATAAAGATTTTAGAAGACAAAGATTATTATACTATAGATGGCATTAACTATAAGATATCCTCAGTTGAAGATAAAACGGTATCTGTGGTTTATGGCACATATAAGGGTGACGTAGTGATACCTTCAACAGTTCAAATAAATGGTATTGATTATTCTGTCAAAGAGATTGGCAGGGAAGCTTTTGTTGAAAACAAACAATTGACATCGGTTACACTTCCTGAAGGTGTGACCAGTATAGGTGATTATGCTTTCTCTGAATGTGACAGCCTGACAAGTGTGATTATTCCTAATAGTATTCAGGATATCGGTCTGGCATTCTATAATTGTAGTGGAATAAAAAACATTTCATTGCCGTCAAGTATATCTTCAATTATTGATAAGGCATTCTATTGTTGTAGTAATCTTGTTTCAATAGACATACCTGAGAGCGTTATGTCTATCGGAAGATATGCATTCCACTATTGCAGTAATCTTGCTTCAATAAATATTCCGGAGAGTGTTACATCTATTGGGGAATATGCATTTTACAATTGTAAGTCACTTTCATCTGTTGTAATACCAGATGGAGTAACATCTATAAATAGTGGTGTCTTTTATGGTTGTAACGCACTTTCATATTTGTATATCCCGTCAAGTGTAGATAGTTTTGGAAGAGATGCATTTACATATTGCTTCAAGCTTCAATCTGCCGGGCCTAAAGGTGGCGGTTATAACATTGAGTTTTCATGGGATACTATCCCCGGGTGCGCTTTCAATGGTATGAGAAGTCTTAAGAGCATATACATTCCCAAAAGCGTAAAACTGATTGACAGCAACGGCGTTAGATTCATGTATGTTAATTACACTGATCTTGGCGGAAGTACGAAATCCTGCTTTAAAACTTGTTATTTTGAGAATTGCGACAGTCTAGAGTCTCTTGCAATCTCATTTTCTGATACAAAAATTATGAGAAGAATATCTCCTTATAGCAGATATATTTTTGAGAGTCCGGCAGATTTTTCATTATACATAGGTACTCCTATTCATTCAATTACCATTTTAGATGACACAATCAAAACAATGGTATCCATGGGAGTAGGAATGATAGATGAGTTTGTGGTTTCTGAGTATGTAAAAGAAATATATCCCGGAGCTTTCTGTCAAATAAGAGATATCAACAATATCGGTGTGGAAAAAGGAAATTCCAACTATTCTTCTGTGGATGGTGTGTTGTTCAATAAAGACAGAAGCGAGTTGTTGGCTTATCCCACTGCCCGCAAAGGCGAATATGTGGTTCCGGCAACAGTATCCTCTATAGCCGCACTGTCATTCAAGGGATGTAAGGGATTAAGTAGTGTCATAATACCATCCAATGTGGAATGGATTGGAGAAAGTGCGTTTGAAGGGTGTGATTCTCTCAAAGAGGTGACAATAAATGGTTTACCGGAGATTGCCTTGGATGCATTTGCAAACAGCAATAATATTGAGAGTGTCTGGACACGAAGTTCTGTTCCCGGTGTGATGGACACATATGACACGCCTCATGCAATTGTTGCTGGTGATTATTCCAATATCAAATGCGGTAGTGGATTGGAACTTAACACGATGTATAATTATGATCTGGGAAGGATTGTTTCGGAAATCAATCCTATTGGAATACTTAGTTGGACATGCGATATAACGTTGCCTGAGATTCCGGAAGGTAGTTATAACATATATATGGGTATACTTCCTAACATAAATCAGTTACCAAACTATATACACCCTGTCATCTACGGAATAACAGATAACGACGAACAGGTTGTACTATTAGATTCGGTGGAAATAACAAAAATCGAGTATAGGCCAGGAAAATTCCTTGAAGTTGCAGCACCCAATTACATCATAAGTGACATTTCAAAATATGATACACTAATGATTGCTGATACTTTGAAAATTCCATCAGGTTTCAAGCAAATCATTATTGGTCTGGAATGTGGCGTAAACGAAGAAAATGCATATACGTATTCATCTAATTTGTTGCTTGACAGGATATTCCTGGAGCCGTTGGACAATGATGCACCTGCTGAAACTTATGCTGGCACATTTACAGCAAACGTATTCAACAATGCCACACTTTATGTGCCTGAGGAAGCTGCCGATGTATATCGTGTTGCCGACGGATGGAAATTATTCAAGAACATAGCAATAGACACTGCTGTGGAGACAATACTTCAGGATAGCAGGAAGAGTGTAGGTAGTAATGTTATCTATGATATAAATGGACGTAAGATTCCTGCTGATAGTTTGAAAGGACTGCAACCGGGACTTTACATCATAGACGGAAAGAAATACCTCAAGAGGTAATTCTCTTGAATGACACAGTAAATGACACAGTAGGGACAGTGACTTCGTCGAGCTAAACCTTCCCTATTGTGTCATTTTTTTACAGGACGGATGGTGAGGCCGACGTCGCGGATGTAGGTGTTGATGTAGAGGCGGTTCATGGCGTGGTTGAAGTAGAGGTTGGGTGCGGCTGGTGCCAGATCGGGCTCGATGCAGTTGGCCCAGTAGAGACCTCCGCCGCAGCCGTGGCTGTCACTGGATTCGGGCAGGAATATGGAGTTGCCGTTCTTTTTGCTTTCAATCTTGTAGCCGGTCATGCCGTTCATCGAGGTGTATATCCATGCGCAATTCAGGGTGTCCATGAGTTCAAGGAATTCATCCTTTGAGGGCATACGCCAGTTGCCGCCCCATTTTACGCTGGCTACATCATCCTCGGGCTCGAGGGTGGTCAGATTGTCTGTGAATTCCTCGTAGCCGTAGGTCTTGTCGTTGCAGTATTTGGTCAGTTGCATAGTGCCTTCATGATAGAACCTATAGTTATTTGACTTGTATGACTCTTTAGGCTCAAGTTCACCCCAAGCATAAAAGTTGCCTCTCTCCCAAGGCCTATAAGCATCGACGTTCATATCGGCCCACTTGACGCTCAAGCCTAGGTCAACGGCATTAGGACCAGCCCATTCATCGGTCGCAAACTCCTTGACATCACCGTAATAGATGAATTGTTGGTTGATGTAATAAGCTCTGTAGTAATACTTCTGTCCTGGAATTATGTCGTAGATGGTTAATGTAAACGGTTCCTCTGAATAATTGTTAGTGGATCTCTTCCTAACAGTTTTTTCTTTGCTAAAACAATCATCCGTGGAATACTCAAATCCACATTGAAAATCTAGAGCGATAGCTTCAAGGTCGCTTATACTGCCAAACAACTTCACAACATAGTATGGGCATTTCTCTGAGTTTAAGGTTAAAATTTCTGGCTCTTTCTTTTCAATTATGAATGTTTTAACTTCACCATATGATATGATTCCTTGGATATCGATAAATGTCCGATAATAGTAATTCGTGTTAAATTGAAAATTACGTAGGTAGCAAGTTACTGTATCACCTATTGTCGTAATGTGGTATGATTCAGAATTATCATTGATAATGTCTTCAAATGTTTCAGATGTAGAACATTCTATACCATAAGACAGTTGTACTGATTTCATTATCAAAAGAGAATCTAAATTCGATATTAGCCCGGTTAGCCTTATTGTTCCATTTTCAAGATAATTTGCATTAAGTGTAACTGTATTTGGTGTATCCCATTCAAAAATGAAAGATTTGGAATCTCCATAATGAATGTAGTTATCACTAATGTAGTATGCTCTGTAATAATATTTTTGTGTTGTAATAATGTTTGAGGCTGTAATAGAGAAAGAATTCTCTGAATAACCAACATTTGCTTTTATTCTTGTATTTTTTTGATTGGGATAATTCTCATCAGTTGAATATTCTATACCGCATTCGTAGTTAAGAGCGACAGCATTTAGATTGCTGACACGGCCGAATAATGTTACGATTCCAAATAAACCTTTTTGTGCGGACAAAGTTTCTATGCTTGGACCATTAATTTCATTATTATCTTTTTCACATCCAGATAATGAAAGGAATAACACAATTGCAGTGACAGATAGTAAAATAGGCCTTTTCATACGACGAAAATTTTAGACAATGTAAAAATCTACTATTATAATGCAGCGGCAATTCTTGGAATCTTTTTCAAGCGTTCAAAGAATGGTTTGTTGCGTTTGGCTGAGAGTATGTTGTATTTCACTTGAAGTGAGAGTAGGGGTTCGGCATCTATACCGAGAGCCTGCTCAATTAGTAACGCCATTTCTGCATTCAGAGATCGTTTGGCATTGAGCACTTCGTTAAGTTGACTGACGGGAACACCAATTTCTGCAGCCAAGCGTCGCTGGCTGATACTGCGAAATTCCAATTCTTCCTTAATCACCTCGCCAGGATGGGTAAGGTAATGCGGCTCCACGTTGTTTGCAACCACCTTTTTATCGGTCCCTTCTATTTGTGCCATAACGTTATTCATTTGTAATGATTTGACAATTCAGTTATGTTTACTACCTCTGCGATAGTCTTGTCACCCTCCAGAATCTCTCTAAACTCTATTCGATACTGATTATTAATCCTGACAGACGAAAGTCCTTCTTTGTCTCCATGCAGGTGTTCATAATTCAGTCCGCCATATTTGCTAAGCCCTGCAACATCCTTCAGTTCAATCATCAAATCCACAATTTGTGTGTATTTCTTGATTATTTGAGGCTGAAAGCGATGATGCTTATCTTTAGCCTGACCATCCTGATAGAGTTCTTTTAGGTATTCTTTTTGGAAGTAGACAATCATATGCTTTTCAATAATATCGCGACAAAAATAGAAATTATATCCAATGTTCACAAATTTGAGAACACTTTTTTCAATTGCCCAAAGAAGAGCTGCTTCAAAGTGAGCAGCAGGTTCGATGTTGCAACGCAGCACTGTAGGCCGTAGGGAGCGTCAGTGGAGGGGCGTAAGCGAGGGACCCACGGAGGATCCCGTTAAGAACGGCGCATGTTTGACGAACGTTAGACACCGAAGGTGGCTATAAGGAGGAGTTCGACGTTTAGGGTCCGGAGGGGTTCCGAGTAGCCCCGGAACGTCGATCCCGGAGGCCTACAGTGCTGCGTTGCAATATTGAACCTGCTGTCCCTTATTGCAGGGAGCCGATAAGCAGGAAGAAGAGGCCAAGCAATACGAGCAGGAGGTCGATGACTTTGCTCTTGAGGTTTTTCTCGTGGAAGAGGAGGGCTCCGCAGAGGAAGCTTACGATTACGCTGCTACGGCGGATCATGGAGACTATGGATACCATGGAGGCGCTTTGAGCCAGGGAGACGAAGTAGGCGTAATCAGCGAGCGTGAGGAAAACGGCGATGAAGATGATGGGCCATTTCCATTGGAAGGGGGTGGTGTGCTTGCGGGTGGGCCACCACAGGGTGAAAAGGATTACAGTCATGAGAGCCAGCTGGTAGAAGTTGCTCCATGCCTGTACAAACATGTTGTTGAAGCGGCCCAGCAGGTACTTGTCAAAGAGGGCGCTGACGGCTCCCAGCAGGGTGGCCATGATTACGCAGAACACCCATTTGTTTTTCACGAAATCAATTCCCTCTTTCTTGCCGCTCAGACTGAGCAGATAGAAAGAGATGACGGCAATGATCACACCAATCCACTGATACAGGTTCAGGCGCTCACCGAACAGCAGCAGGCCGCCCAGCAGCACGATGATGGGACGGGTGGCGTTGATGGGGCCGAACAGGGTGATTGGCAGGTGTTTCATGCCGAAGTAGCCGAATATCCAGGAGCCAAGCACGATGAACGCCTTGAGCATGAGCAGGCGGTGCAGCTCCCAGCCGGCTGAGGGAACATAAAAAATACTGCCGTCCAGCAGTCCTGTCTTGGCTGACAGGAGCGTGAACGGCAGCATTAAAAGTGAGCAGAACAGGGTGTTGAACCAGAGAACCGGAATGACCGCGTTCTCCTTGAGTGATTGCTTCTTTGCTACGTCATACAGTCCCAGAAAGAGGGCCGATACAAGCGCGAATGCCAACCACATGACTGCCTGCCTTCAATAAATCAGAACTTGTAACTCAGACCTACACCCAGGATCTCCTTGAACTGAACGCGGGCACCACGGATCTCGGTGTTGCCGTTGGCATCGGTCAGGTAAGTCTTGATGTCATCGTCATACTTCAGTGTTGACTGGAAGGTGACGGTGAGCAGGCTTGTTACGTTCAGACCAACCAGGACATCCCAGTTTACGTCAACGTTTCCGAATGTCTCGTTGTACGGGGTGAAGAGGTCAAGAACAGACTTGATGGTAAGCTTGTCTTCCCACAGGCTGTAGTTGACGGTACCCTTGAAGCTTGAACCAAGCTCAAAGCGTGTCTTTACGCCCGGATCAACGCCGTAACGAACGGAGAAGGTGGTATCGTTTACCAGAGTCATCTTGCCGGCTACGGGTGAGTAGTAGAGACTGATATGGTCGTTGGGCTTGTAGTCAATACCGACTGAGAGGTTCAGGTAACCCGGAGTCAGGAACTTGGAGATGAGTTCGCGGCTGTCATCAGTGTAGGCATAACCGTAACCCATCTGGGTCTTGAAGTCAAACAGGGCAGCATAGTAGAGGTGCTCGGTAATCTGACGGCCGAACTTTGATGAGAAGTTCAGATTGTCAATGTTCTTGCGCCACTGTGTAGCCTCGGTATAGTTCATGCCGTAGTTTGCACTAAGGCTGTTGTCCCATGCGTTCTTGCCCTCCTTATAGTTGAGAGAACCGTTGAAATAGACGTTGCCGGCCATTGAGTTCTCACCACCTTCGCTCCAGTTGGTGAATGATGTCTGTGAGAAATTCACACCAGTAAGACCCTCATGTGTCCATGCAGACTCCTCCTGAGCCATGAGGCTCATAGGCAGCAAAGCTGCGAGAAAGAATAATGTTTTCTTCATATTCAGTCCTTATTGTGGTTAAATATGGTGCAAAGATACAATTATTTCTTCTCAATAGCTCTTCCTGCCAGATAGCAGATAACGGCCACAACCATACCGTTGATTGAGGGGATACCCCACTTGAGCAGGTTGGCTACGACAGCACCCAGAACAACGCCGATAACCGATGCCCAGTTGACTGTCTTGATCTGAACGTCATCGGACTCATAGTCGTTGCGGTTCATGAAGTAGCTGATAATCAGGATGGCGCCGATAGGAGGCAGGGTGCAGTTCAGAACATTCAGCCAGCCGCAGAAGTTCCAGTAGAGCCATACAGCAGCCAGTGTGCCGATGATACCTGCGATGAGCACCATTGTTCTCTTGGACAGTCCGAAGATGTTTGACAGACCCAGACCTGATGAGTAGAGGGCATTGTCATTGGTTGTCCAGATGTTCAGACCCAGAACGAATACAGCGATGTAGAACATGTTCAGGTTAAGCATAACCTCGAAGATATCGTTACCGCCTACGTAGATGCTTGATACGGCACCGAAGAAGAACATCAGGGAGTTACCAAGGAAGAAAGCTACAACTGTGGTGATGCAGCCTATCCTGGCGGTCTTGCTGAAACGTGCGAAGTTAGGAGTAGCGGTACCACCTGATACGAAACTACCGATAACCAGACCGGCACCTGTGATGATGGTGAGTGAACCGTCGTTTACAAGAGCGAACTGCTCGGCCAGGGTGTTGTCACCGCGACGTACGGCCTCGATCATTGCAACGGTACCCAGGATACCAACCAGAGGAACTGCAATCCAGCTTACGATGGTAAGGCTCTTGATTCCGAAGAATGCGCTGGCGGTCATGAGAATACCGGCAACGGCAACCAGTACATATCCTACGAACGGCATGTGGTCAGCTGAAACCTCAAGATGGAGAAGCTCTTGGGCAACAGGAATGGCGAACATAGCCAGACCTACGCCGAACCAGCCTATCTGGGTGAAACTGATCATTGCGCTGGGCAACCAGCTGCCCTTGCGGCCGAAACTGCGGTGAGCCAGCATGTCGAGTGTGAGACCTGTCTTGGCACCGATGAAACCGAGTGTACCTGTGTAAGCGCCCAGGATGATACCACCCAGGATCAATGCGCCGATAAACTGTCCGAAGTTAAGGCCTGCAGCCAGGTTCTGGCCAGCCCACATACTTGCTGAGAAGAAGGTGAATCCCAGCATAACCATAAACATACTGAGGTTGCTCTTGCGCCCCTCGGGGGTTACTCTGCTTGATGTAAAGTCTACATCGGGTTTCTTGTAAGCCATATCTTTAAAGTTTGTTTGGTGAAATCATTTCTTGACTGAACTGTAGGGCTTGAGGGCCTTCTTGAATTCCTTAAGACGGCGGTCGGCAATCTCGCGGATATCCAGGTCGGCCGATTTCTCGGCAAAGTCCTTCTCAAGGGCGTAAAGGCCGGTCATCTCATCCTGATCCAGGTTCTGGTAGTGGTTCAGTTCAAGCCATTTCTTCTGGCTGACGGGAGTGCGGTATCCCAGTTTCTCATCCAGGAAATCCTTGAATTTGAAGTTGTCGGCTGCTGTCTTGATATCGGTCCAGTATTCGGTTACCTCGTGATAGTGGTCGGGAATCTCGTAGCGGCGGGCGCCTCCGTCGTAGATGATGCACTTCTCGAACAGTGCGTCGTCATCGGCCAGGACATACTTGCGGAACTCGGGTGAAATGACACCGTCCTTCCAGAAGAAGTCAATTGCGGGCCAACTGATTCCGGTCACGCCCTTGTCCTTGTAGGCCGAGAAGATACCCTCGTAGAAAATACAGGTGATGCCCTCAAACTCGGGCCAGTGGAAACGGAACTCGGGAGTGAGCTCCTCAAACAGCTCGATGGCGCGGGTGCCTCCGATGGTAAAGAACACCATGCGGCGTATGCTGCCGCCCAGACGCTTGAACTCGGCTATGATGTAACGGATGCAGCGGGCTAGGGTCTCACCCGATGCGATGATGTCTCCGATCATCAGGGTGATGTCCTGCGGGGCGCGCAGTTTCGTGTATCGGATGTCAAGACCTGTAATCTGGTTGTTGCGGATGACGCGCTCGCATGAGACAAAGTCCATGTTGTTGATGCGTATGCCGTTACGGTAGCAGCACTCCTCGAGCGGGTAGTTCAGGCCGCCGCGCAGGATGGTCATGATGTCAGCGTCCTCGCCAATCATGTCGCGCTCCTTGAGCCAGCCCAGCATATCACTGGTGGCGCCGCACATGGCCAGGTACGAGTCATAGCCTATAACCTCGGGTGAGGCAAGCAGATGACGGGTGCCTTTGTTGCTGATAATGAAGTACTTGTTGCTGAATTTGCCACCCTTCAGACTGTAGATGTCGGTCTCTTTGTGGCGTCCTGCAGACTGCAGGAAAGTATTCTCCAGATAAGGCTGCATAGTGATGCTTGCTTTTATTCTGGAAACCAAAGATACCTATATTATGCGTGCGGGCGGGCTGGCCGGAACAAGAAGTTATCAACAATTTTCAAGGATCCGCTTGCCGCGTCTGCGCCACTTGATGTAACCGTAAACCGATGCTCCCAGATAGAAGCTGTAGAGCAGGATTGTGGTAAGATGGAGTCCGCGACGGCAGTAGATATAGATGGATATCAGGTTGACCAGGAACCAGATTCCCCAGACCTCGATGATCTTCTGCGCCAGCACCCATGTGCCAATGATGTTGAGCATGGTGGTAAGTGCATCGAGCGCAGGTACGGGCGAATCGGTCAGGAACCTGAGGATACAGAAAATAACTCCCCAGATAAGGGCCGATGCCCCTAATACCGCCAGGAACTCCTTGGCCCGGAAGTGGCGGTATACAATATCCTGCGATGCGCGTTTACGGTCACCATGGAGCCATTTTACAAAACCGTAAACGCACATGCAGATATTGAAGCAGCTGAATCCCATATCGGCGTATATCTTGCTGTGGAAATAGACGCTGGCGTAGATCATTGAGCACATGGCGCTTATGATCCACATGAGCGGCTTCTGGTGGAACTCAAGCCAGAGATAGATGAAACTCAGTATAAGTCCCACTGTCTGGATGGTTGCCCAGAAATCCATGCCGGTAAACTGACCGGCGATATATGACCAGATATCGGATAACATTGTCTTTTAGAATTTTAGGGTTAAGTGTGCCAATGCCGAGAAGGGTGCGGCGGGGATGAAACCGATCTGATAGTAGCGGTTGTCGTTGCCGTGACCTTTGCTCTCACTGAGGGCTGAATATACCCATCCGCCGGTAGCGCAGCGGGCATTGAGAACATTGTTCAGGTCAGCACCTATCACGATGCTCTTAAGTACTTTTTTTACAGGGAGAGTATATGAGAACGAGAGATCCGAGAGAGAGTATGCAGGCAGTGAACGGTCCTCATTGGCCGAGTTGTCCAGAAATTGACGGCTAACGTATCCGGTGTGCCAGGTTGCCTTGAATCCGCCGAATCTGAAGTCGATGAAACCGTTCAGGATGGCTGCGGGAGAGAAGGCCAGGGTAGAGTTGTCATAGTGGATGCTGGTCCATTTGTTGTCCCAGTCCTCAACCACCTCGGTGAAGTCCTGGATGCGGTTGTGGCTTAGTGCGGCGTTACCCTCAATGTTCAACCATTTTACGGGGCTGAAGCCTGCCTCCATTTCAAGGCCCATGCGGTATGAGCGGTCAACGTTGGCGGTCAGTTTCTCACCGATCTCGCTCTCAGCGCCGGTCTGTACGAACTGGTTGCGGTAGATCATGCGGTAGAAGTTCAGACCTGCGTGCCAGTTATGGGCCGAATAGTCATAACCGACTTCGATGTCAAGCATGTGCTCTGCCTTGGGATAGGGGTAGTTGCCGTTGTCTGTAAAGTTGTTGCGCTCGGGCTCGCGGCCGGCTGTGGCAAGAAGGGCGTAGAGGCGGCTGTTCTCAACCGTGTATGTCAGACCTGCCTTTCCGTTCAGGAAGTTGTAGGTCTCGTTTATGTCAAGGATATGCTTGCTGCATGTACCGTCATCATTGTCAATATATTTATCATTGTAACCGTCGGTCTTGTAACCCACGTGACGGAACTGGATGTCGGCAAATGCATGCAGTTCATCGTTGAGGTCGTAACCGGCCTTGATGTATGCGCTGATATCGGTCTTGGAGGCATCGGAATCATAGTATTTGTAATCACCGTTGGCGAGCAGGTAGTCGCTCAAGGCCTGCTTGCTTACGTATGTTATGTATCCGAAGTGGTTACCTGTGAACTGCTGGAATGATACGCCGCTGCGCACGTCAAGGGCATCCTTTTTGTAAGCTGTGTTCCAGATTGCGCCGTATGTGTTCTGCTCCAGGCCTTTCTTACGTACAAAGTCGCTCTTTCTTACTGATGCGGTACCATCGGCACTGTTCCATACCGGCTTGCCTTCAGAGTTCAGGGCGTTTGAGAGGCCGAACTTGCTCACCTTGTTGTCGGGACGGAACTCGTCATAGTATCCGTAACCGTAGGTGTAGTGGGCTGTGAGTGATGTTGAGAACTCGTCGCTGGGAGCCCAGGCAATGGTCAGGATGTTGTGATCCTGCCAGAAGTTATCGGTTGTGCGGTCCCAGTATGAACCGTCATTCATCTGGTAGCGGGCGGTCACGTAGTTGCCGTTCTCATCCTTTCTGAAGTTGCTCCAGTCATCATTGTACTGGATGGCCTCATAGAGGCTGTTGAACTGGCCCAGACCGTGTTCGTACATATCCTTATATGTCTTGATGCCGGTGTTTGCGCCGTATGTTCCGTCCATCAGGCTCAGGTCATTGTCACCTGCGGTAGCACCGCTCCAGGCCTGACCGGTGTTCTCAAAGTTGCCTATGTTACGGTAGCGGATTATCAGGTTGTCATTAGGAGTCCACAGCAGACCGCCGTAGTAGCTTCCAGCCTTGGCCTCGGTACCGTGCATAAAACCGTCGGTCATGGTGGTGTTGAATGCACCGTCAATGATCAGGCTGTTAAGGATTGTTCCGGTTGAGAACGCACCGCCCATGCGCATGGTGTTGAATGAACCGTATGATGCGGTCAGCTCTGCGCTGGGGTTGGGGTTGGGCAGTTTGCTTGTCAGGGCAACCGAGCCGCCGAATGCGCCGTCACCTACGGTTGATGTGCCAAGGCCGCGCTGGATCTGTGCGCTGCCCAGCAGTGATGCGTAACTGTTCATGTTGGCCCAGAATACGCACTGGTCCTCGGGCGAGTTGAGTGCGACGCCGTCCAGAGTTACGTTGATACGTGAATCACCTGCACCGCGAATTCTCATATATGTGGTTCCGATGCCCGTACCGTTGTCACTCCATGAAATCACACCGGGAGTGCGTGAGAACAGGAAGGGGAGTTCGCGTCCGCTCTTGGAGTAACTGTCCAGTTCATTACGGTCGATGTTGGTTACTGCAAACGGTTCGTTTTCATGGGCGCGTACGCCGTCAATTACGACTTCGTTAAGTTGCTTGAGACGCAGGGAGTCTGCGTCAAATGTTTCAATACCAGCCTTGGCTGCAAGGCTTGTGAGTAGGGTTAAGGACAAAAAAAATACCTTTTTCATATAGATTTAATTAATGATCCAAATGAAAAGGGTATACCAATAACTTGAAATCCAATCCCTCCGCCGGCACTGTCCGGATCAGGTTCATAGGGTATAATCTCAGCCCCGCTAAGGGCACCCCCTTTCATTCAGGGCGCAAAGGTAGTGCAAACTTTCCGGATTTTCACAGCCCTGAATGAAATTTTTTTATTTCGCTCCGCGAAAGGCGGCCTCCGGCCGATTCGGGCTTTGCCCTCATGTAAGTGCGTTTGGAAACTTTTTTACCAAAGTGTTGATAAATGTGAAAATATCCTTTACATTTGTGTTTGAACTATACCAATAATGCTTTTATATATGAATACATCAAACAAGTTTGTCATTACAATCAATCGCGAGATAGGTACGGGCGGAAGGACTGTGGCCAAGTTGCTGGCCCAGAAGTTGGGTGTGCCTTTTTATGACAGGGCTCATCTGGCTTCACTTGAAGATAAGGAAGGCCTGAACGATGAAGAAATAGATCGTCTTAAAGCAAAGAAACGTTCATGGTGGCCGGATCTGAAGAAGATGGTCGAGTTGGACGGCGGCTTTGCAGTCTCCATCTATGACAACCTGCCCAACTATGCGGTTCCCGAGAAAAACGATACGGACAAGAAGTTCAAGACCGAGCAGGAAATACTTAAAGGTATTGCCGATGCCGAGTCATGCGTGGTAGTGGGACGCTGCAGTTTCGTTACATTCAAGGACCATCCCAACCATCTTAACATATGGATCCAGTCTCCTCTGGAGTGCCGTGTTGAGAGAGTCATGAAAAAGAAGGGCATCACTTCAAAGGCCGAGGCCGAGAAGTTTATAAAGGAGGTTGACGAGTTGTGCGATGACTATGCAAAGCGCCATACCGGTGTAAGCCGTTATGATCCCCGCAACTATGACCTTGTCATCTCAATGCAGGACAAGACCGAGGAGGAGGCTGTTGACCTCATCCTGAAGTTTATCGGTTAATTATTCTACCGGCTTGCCGGGTTGCATATCCCAACCCGTGATGGTTGAGAAGTAAGGAATGAGGGCGTATGTCAGTTTGACGTGCGCCTTCTCGTTTGGATGCCAGTCGGCCCCAAGCTCCTGGTCGTTGTCCTGATGGACGGCCTGGAACATTCCGTCATAGTAGACGTTGCGGTAGCCGCACTCCTCGACGCATTCGCGAACAAAGTCAAACAGCAGTTTGTCAACCTTGGTCGATACGCACAGGATGGGGTGGTCCTCACCGTAATAATCCTTTATCTCCTTTATAAGACGCTTGTAGTTGTTCTTGAACGGGTCACGCATGGGCTGGCGTTCGGTTGAGAAATCGTTCTGGCCCAGATAGATCATTGTGATGTCCGGCTTGAGGTCTCCCGGCTCCCACTTGGGCTGTCGGGCGTTGTCAAAGGTGCAGGTGTAGCGGTCGGGCATATACCAGCGTGAAGCCCGGTCGCTGTCATCGTAGTTGCGGGTGATGCCCTTGCCGGAATGCGATACCGTAATGAAATCGGCATCAAAGTAACGCGCCAGCAGTGCGCAGTAGGTCTTGGATGTGTTCTGCGTCTCAGGGGTATAGCGGTTGCGTGATATGCTGTTCTCAATTCCGTATCCGCAGGTGTATGAATCGCCCACGAACTCAATCAGACGCTCCTTGACGGCGGGTGCCTGCAGCAGGTCCTTGTCGGTCACGAACTCGTGGAATGTGGTCCGGCCCTGATCTGCCTCGGTGCGTTTCTGGATAATCACCGTGTGGCTGGCCTGCTTCTTGCCTTTCTTGAAATCGGCGCTGCTTACAATGGTGAGCAGGGTATCGGCCGAGTTTATGCAAAGCACCTTGTCGGCATCGGCACTCATCTCACGGTCTATCCAGACGTTGAAATAATCCTTTTTGGTGTCCGATGCACGCACGGCCAGGTAATCTCCCTGGAACGTGATCTTGGCGTATGTGGCGCTCCAGTCAAAGCTCACGTCACCGTCCTGGGCCAATGTGCGGCCTACGTATGTTATGCGGCTGTCCGATGCTGCAGTCTTCTGGGCTGCAAATGCGGGAGCAGCCATTACAAATGCTGATAACAGTGTGATAGCGGTTTTCTTCATGTCGCAAATGTACTCTTTTTCGCTATCTTTGTGCGCTGTTATGGAGAGTTTTCTGCAGATAGACGGACTGTGCAAGTCATTCGGTGACCGTATCATTTTTGACAACCTCTCGCTCAACATAAACCAGGGCGAGAAAGTGGGCCTTATAGCACGAAACGGACAGGGCAAGAGCACCCTGCTGGACGTGATTGCGGGTCATGCCGACTACCGAAGCGGCACCATCACGTTCCGCCGCGACATCAGGACCGCATATCTGGTGCAGACTCCCGTATTCCCCAAGGGCTCATCGGTGCTGAACGCCTGCTGTCCCGTGGCCGATGACGACAAGTTGCTGCGTGCCCGCCAGCTGCTCACCAAACTGGGGGTATCGGACTTCGAGAAACCCATTGACCAACTCTCCGGCGGACAGGCCAAACGTGTGGCTTTGGCTCAGGTGCTTATGTCAGAGCCTGATTTCCTGATTCTGGACGAGCCTACCAACCATCTTGATGTGGAAATCACGGAGTGGCTTGAGGATTATCTTACGGCCAGCAAGCTGACACTGTTTATCGTCACGCATGACCGCTATCTGCTGGATCGCGTCTGCAACCGCATAATTGAGATTGATGATTTCCGCGCCTATTCATACTCCGGTAACTACAGCTACTATCTTGAAAAGCGTCAGGAGCGTCTGGACGCCGAGTCATCACAGCGCGAGAGTGACCTGAACCTGTACCGCCGCGAACTGGACTGGATGCGCCGAATGCCCTGCGCCCGCGGAGGCAAGGCCCGTTACCGCAAGGAGTCGTTCCATCAGCTTGAGGAGCGCCTGCAGCACCGCCGTGACGAGCAGAGTGTGGCTCTGGACGTGAAGGCGTCGTACATAGGCAAGAAGATATTTGACATTGAGCATCTGAACAAGGCGTTCGATGACAAGATCATCCTGAAGGATTTCAGCTACATCTTTACCCGTTATGAGAAACTGGGCATAATAGGCGAGAACGGTGTGGGCAAATCCACGTTCCTTAAGTTGCTGTTGGGTATTGAACAGCCGGACAGCGGTGTGATTGAGCGTGGCAGCACACTCAAGATAGGTTATTACTCTCAGGAGGGCCTTTCTTTCCCGGAGGATGCAAAAGTCATTGACGTTGTCACCGCCATTGCTGATCATATTGTACTTGATGACGGACGCCGCATGTCGGCCGGTCAGTTCCTGCAGAAGTTCCTGTTCAGTCCCAAGACACAGTACAGTTACGTGAGCAAACTGAGCGGAGGTGAGCGCCGCCGCCTCTATCTGTGCACCATTCTGATGCAGAGTCCCAACTTCCTGATTCTGGACGAGCCTACCAACGACCTGGACATAATGACCCTGCAGGTCCTGGAGGAGTACATAGCTCAGTTCAAGGGTTGCGTGATAGTGGTATCGCATGACCGCTACTTCATGGACAAGATTGCCGAGCATCTGCTGGTATTTGAGGGTAACGGCAAGGTAACCAATTTCCCCTCATCCTACAGTGACTACATGGAGTACAAGGTGCTCAAGGAAGACGAGGAGAAAGCCGCTGCCGCCAAATCAAAGCCCGCGGCATCATCGGCCCAACCGTCTTCATCGGCCAATAACCGTCCCGTGAAACTCTCATTCAAGGAGAAACGCGAGATGGAGCAGATAGAGCAGGAACTCCAGCAACTTGAAGAAGAAAAAGCCGCCATTGAGACGGAACTCAACAGCGGCTTGCTTCCATATGACCAGCTTCAGGTCAAATCAGCCCGTATAGGCCAGATCATTGAACGCACTGACCTTATTACCATGCGTTGGCTGGAGCTCAGTGAAAAAACTCTTTGAAGACGAACAGCAGAATAATGATACTGATCACGGTTATCATAAATACTATCTGTCCCAAAGTCTTTGTCTTTTGATGCATGCTCTCAACCGGAACGGGTTTGATTCCATGCTCCTGATTGTATCGGTCATAAGCGTTACGGAGAATGTCGTATGTCTCCTGATCTTTGGCCAGTTTGGCTCCCAGATAGTAGCTTGAAGGCAAGGAGTCTACATCAAGCCATATTTTTAATCCCCCGGCCTCATGAGACATATTCTTTATATCGGAATACATTATCTCCGTCATTTTGCTTGAACTCGGGGACTTCTTGATCTCAAGACGGTCATTGTACACAATCAGCGTGGGCTTTTTCTTCCAGATAATATCCATCACCAGAAGAAGGGAAACAGGCAGTAATGTAATAGCAAACAGCACCACGTTAATCCAGTACAAGTCTTTGTCACCGACAAATTTTAAAATTGCTAATAAAGCCAGACATGTGGCGCTTATGATACTGGCCCACGGCTTGCTGTCGTAATGCTCGTGTATAAGTTTAATCTGTCCCATAGTCATTGTTTTGGTTTACGGCCGGCGCGACGCAGGGCGTCGTCAATGATCCATTGCAGCTGGCCGTTCACGCTGCGGAACTCGCTGGCGGCCCATTGTTCCAGGGCCGCCATTGTAGCGGAGTCCACTCTCAGCAGAAAGCTTTTTGAATCAGCGTCTTTAGCCATCTGTGCCGATTTTTAATTGTACAATGTGCCTGCGTTCACTACGGGTGATGCGGGCTCGTCGCCGCAAAGAACTACGAGCAGGTTGCTTACCATAGCGGCCTTGCGCTCCTCGTCCAGATCAACCACGCCGTCCTTCTTAAGGTTGTCAAGAGCCATCTTGACCATCGATACGGCACCCTCAACTATCTTCTCACGGGCAGCGATGATGGCATCGGCCTGCTGGCGACGCAACATTACAGCTGCAATCTCGGGAGCGTATGCCAGGTAGTTGATGCGGGCCTCGACAGCCTCGATACCTGCAATTGCCAGACGCTCGTTCAGAGTCTGCTTCAGGGCCTCGTTGATCTCATCGGCACCTGAACGGAGGGTTACCATGCCGTCGGGAGCGCTGTTCTCATCGTAGTTATAGCGGCCGGCTACCTGACGCAGGGCTGCATCGGACTGAACGGCTACGAAGTTCTCAAAAGCCCTCATGGTTGAGTTGAGTGAAGATACACCGCCGGGAGTCTGGCCCATGGTCTGTGAATCGATCTCAAACAGAGCCTTGTAAACATCCTTGATCTTCCAAACCATAACCAGGCCGATCATGATGGGGTTACCGCTCTTGTCATTGACCTTGATAGCCTCTGCATTGAGGTTGCGGGCACGGAGAGAGATTTTCTTCTTTGTGAAGAAGGGATTGATTATCCACCAGAAACCGTTCTCACGCAGTGTACCTTTATATTTTCCGAAAAATACCATTGCACGTGCAACGTTAGGTTCCAACTGTACGAATCCGCACATTGTAAGGATCATGCAAAGAACCATTATAGGAGCCACATATCCCAGAATGGACGGGCAGTACTTAGAAGTAAGGGCGATGATGCCCACGTAAACAAGGATCATGAGCAGTCCAATGAAACCGCTGACCTTAGCACCTTTGAATTCAAATTCCTTTGTTTCCATAATCATTATTGTTTTGATGTTAGTTTGATATCAAAATGATATCGCAAATGTAAGCGACGTTTTTGAACGCTCCAAGCGTTTTAAACTTTTTAACACAACCGGGATTTACTTTATGCCGTCGCGGCTGCTGAAGGTAACGCGGACACCGCGGTCCTCGATCATCATGTCGTTACCGCCGTTGTTGCCGTCACTCTTAATACCCTGACGCTTGCCGTCAAGCACCTCCTGACACATCTCCTTGAGGTCCGATACGCGCTTGGGGCTCTCCAGGTTGTCACCGCTGTAGTGACCGGGGAACAGGAACTTGATATCGTTATCCTTTATATACTTCTCAACCTTTGCGGCCGATGCCACCACGTTAGAAAGATAGGTGAACACCAGAAGATTGGTTGATCCGAACGCATCACCGCTGAATCCGTAGTGGTGCTCCTTGTCAAAGAAGGTTGCACTGCCCGATGTATGACCGGGCGTGAACATAACCTCCAGCTTGCGGCCGCCCAGGTCAATGATCTGGCCGTCGGCCAAATGCTTTATCTCACCCTTGTATCGGCGTACGTTGTTTTTGAACATCTGCTCATCGGCAGGAGCAACCCAAACTTCGGGGAACGGTGCGGCACCGCCTACATGGTCTCCATGTCCGTGGGTGAGCATCAGGGTTACGGGTTTGGAAGTAATCTTTGCTACTATCTTGTCCAGTCCGGGGATGTTGGTGCCGGCATCAATAAGCACGGCGCGGTCATTACCCTCGACCAGATATAATGATTCATTGTATACGCGGTGGCCGTTTCCTATCCAGGTGTGCTCGTCAATCTGGCGGAATACCACCTCATCGTCCTGATATACTATGTCGCCGCGAAGGTCACGGCTGTTAACGTCACTCTCCTGAGCCATCATAAGCCCGGGTATAAAGCAAAACAGAAATGCTGCAAACTTTCTCATAAACACATTAATTTAATCTGAAATTGATAGGAATGGTATACCTTACGCGGACCGGTTTCCCGTTAATCATACCGGGTTTCCAGGCCTGCATATTCAAAATAACCCTGAGGCCCTCGTCGTCAAGTGCAGGATGAACACCCCTTACCACCTGAGGATCTGAAATTGAGCCGTCCTTGTTGATGGTGAATGACACAATGACACGACCTTGGATATTATTCTCCCTACAAACCGTGGGGTATTTTGTTTCAGAACGGAGATACTCCAAAATAGCCTGGTTGCCACCCGGATATTCAGGCATGACGTCAGCTGAGAAGAATGTATCATCTGTCTCGAATCCCTCTGCACCTGAATTCAACAACAGCCTCTCGGTCTTTGTAATCTCGGATGCAGCCTGCTTTACTCCGTTTGCCTTTGCCTTCTTGTAATACTCAAGTCCCTGTATCAGGTCTCTCTGAACGCCAATACCGTTTACAAGCATATTGGCATAATTGTATTGGGCCGATGCGTCATTGTTGTCGGCCGCTTTCTTATACCACTTGGCAGCCTCGATAAAACTCTGCTCCACGCCCAGACCCTCGTCATAGAAGTATGCCAGACTGTTCTGTGCCGTTGCCACTTCCTTTTCGGCGGCCTTACGATACCACTGGGCAGCTACGGCATAATCCTGCTCGACACCGTTGCCGTTCTCGTACATATGGGCAAGTACGCACTCCGCATCCGCATTATTAAGTTGGGCTGCTTCCAGCAAAGCCACACGTGCTCTCTCAAGATCCTTCTTATAGCCGTTCCTGCCCGTATACAGGCCGATACCTCTGCGTGCCAGCTCTTTTCCCCTGGCTATATCCTCCTGGCTGAGTTGCTGGACCTGAGCCGCTGCGACACTGTCATTTACGTTTTCCTGTGAATAGCAAACAACAGCCGGACTTGCGGCCATAACAAACAAAAGGACTCTCTTGAAATTTCTCATATAGCTTATTGGTGTTATTAGAGGTAATGAACGGTTTCATCAAGCGGCTTGCGCTTGGGATGGCGGTCCGACGGAACTCCCTGGGCCGATGCATAGCCTATGGGCATAAGGGCGGCAATCTTTATGTTATCCGGCAGGTTGAAGAGTTCACGGGTCTTCTTGAAGTCGAAACTGCATACCCAGCAGGAGCCTATACCCAACTCCCATGCCTGGAGCATCATCTGTGTGAGTACGATGGTGGCATCCATCTCACCGGCCGAGTGGCCGTCCTCCTCATGCTTATGGTTTTTCCAGCAGATGTTCTCATCGTAGCAAACCAGCAGTGCCTGCGGGGCGCCGAACATATAGGGCGTTACGCTGGCCATCTTGGCTACTGCGTCGGGACTCTGTATCACGTATATCACCTGCGGTTGGAAATTGACAGCGGTGGGGGCTACGCGTCCTGCCTCAAGAATCTTTGCCAGTTTTTCGGGCTCAACCTTCTTGTCAGTGAATGAGCGGACCGAGTAACGCTCTCTGCATAATTCCAGGAAATCTTTCATAACATGTTGGAGTTTGTTAGTAATTCACAAATGTAATCAATAGGATTTGAAAAAGCATTATCTTCGCGGTACTATGAAAGAATATCTGTTTACTACCGAACTTGAGACCCGTGATTACGAATGTGACCTGCAGGGCGTGGTCAACAATGCCAACTATCAGCATTACCTTGAATATACGCGTCACAAATGGCTTCAGAGCCGCGGCCAGTCATTCCAGCAGTGGCATGAGAAGGGCATTGACGCCATGGTATCGGAAATCAACATCAAATATAAGACTCCTCTGCACGGACAGGAGGAGTTCCTGTCATGTCTTAACCTTCATCGCGAGGGTGCAAGGTTCATATTTGAGCAGGACATTTACCGCAAGGCTGATATGAAACTCTGCATACAGGCAACCGTGACTGTTGTTAGCGTGGTGAACGGCCGTCTGAGCAAGGGTGACGAGATAGCGTTCCTTCTTGAAGATGTTCAGTAAGGAAGATATAACCACCGTCTTCATGGACGTCGACGACACCCTCCTGGATTTCAAGGAGTGTGCCCGCGAGAACGTCCGCAACTGTTGCCTCAAGAACGGCATCCAATACTCAGACCATCTGTTTGAGTTCTTTTTGAGCCGAAACGTAATTCTGTGGAAACGCATTGAGGACGGACTCCTTACCGTCGATGAACTCCATCAGACCCGATGGGCCGGCATTTTCCACGATCTTGGCATTGAGGCCGACGGTCCCGCATTTGAGTTGGATTTCATTGCCGGACTCAGGGACACGCACGTTCCCGTATCGGGCGCACATAAGGTGATGAAGTATCTCAAGAGCCGGTACAAGGTCTATGTGGTGAGCAACGCAAGTAACCTTCAGCAGTCAACCCGCCTGGGCAAGGCAGGGCTGATGCAGTATGTGGATGGTGTTTTCGGCTCACTGGACATCGGCTTCAACAAACCCTCCCGCGAGTATTTTGACTATTGTTTCTCACAGCTGAACGGAACTACACCCCAGCAAACAGTAATAATAGGTGACTCCCTCAACGCCGATATCAGCGGCGGCTCCGCCTACGGTCTGCACACCATCTGGTTCAACATAAGAAATGTGGAGTCAGACGGCTCCACATTCCCTGATTATACTATCCACTCTCTGTCAGAGATTCCTTCAATTCTCTGATTCTGCGCAGATTGCAGAATAATATTCGTAGAAATCACTCCACTTGTAGTAGGGGTAGTTGTCGGTGTCGAGCGGGAGCTGGACTTCGTAGCCGTTTTGCAGGCACTTGACCAGGATCTCGGGATTCTTGCTGCTCTTGTAGAATATGAACTGCAGATTTCCGGCCTTGCCAATCTGGAAGTCCTGGAAATAGTACTTGAGCTGGCTGGCATCGGTCACACCGCCCTTGGGCATGTTGATACCCATTACGATGTTGAGCGGTCCCAGGTTAGTGTCATGACCGAAACGCAATGAAGCGATGTCGTTGCATTCACCGTCAATGACCAGTTTGGCCTGATCCAAAATGTCCTGCACGATGGGTTTCATGACGTTGATGTCCCTGTACCAGTTGCGGTATGAGTTCAGATTGGTGCGCTCCCAACCGGCAGTCAGCTCCTCAGGTTTGAAGAGACCTACCAGCAACTCCTCATGGCCGATGCTGGGCAGTGAAGTGTACAGGTTCTTAAGATTGCTGAAAATCCTGCGGGGACTGCGTGAGAGGCCCTCTGTGCTGGTAAACAGACGTGCGATAATCTCGTCGTTCGATGCCACCTGCGGGGTTTCGGGGTTGAAATTGGTCATATCCAGCTCAGCTCTGGCGCGGGGAGCCTGGACCTTATATGGGTTATCATCGGCATCGGGTTTTACGCCGGGCAGGGTAGCACGGGAAGCCTGCTCGTAGATATCGATCTTGGGATTGCACTGTACCAATGCCTGGCAGAATGCGCTCATGCTGATTATGCATCGGCCGGTAGTGGATGAAATGGCACGGATGGTGCCGCCTTTCTTGAATACCTCGGGGAAACTCTCGTACATCTTGCGTGCTATACCCTGGTGCTGGTCCCAACCTACACGGGTAAGTTCACCCATGCCGGCCATGAATTCGGGATACAGTGCCTTGTACTGCTCGTAGAACTTCTCTCCGTCGGGAGTGAGAAGGTGCTTGTCGTGGGCCTCTGTAAATATGGTGTCCAACTCCAGATAGAGTGAGTTGTTCCAATAGTATCGCGAGCCGTGACGTGCGTAATGGCTTATATAGAATGGTTTGTAACCTTTGGGAGCCTTGGTCAGGGCGGGGGCGTCGAAAGTGTAGGGGTAATCGGTACCGTAGGCTTTCTGTGGATTGGCCTGGATCTCATCCAGTACGTTCATTCGCTGAGCGTATGAGAATGCACATGAAAACAGCGCAATAACAAGCAGGATTTTCTTCATAGTGATTGTTTTTGGTTAGCTGATAGTGCAAAGATAATACAAATCCGTTACCTTCGCATATGTAATTACTTAACCTATGATTATTGAAAATGACCGCATAACCGCCGTGATTGACCCTCATGGAGCGGAACTTACCAGCCTCAGGAAAAAGGACTCTGACGAGGAACTCATATGGACTGCCGATAAGGAGTACTGGAACCGTCATGCGCCGATGCTTTTCCCGATAGTGGGAAAGGTGTGGAACGGCTCTTACAGAGTGGGGGACAAGACGTACAATCTGTCGCAGCACGGATTTGCGCGCGACCGCGAGTTCAAGGTGTTGTGTCAGGACAAGGAGAACGTAGTGCTTTGCCTTGAGTCCGATGAGCAGTCACTCAAGGTCTATCCGTACCCGTTCCGCCTGGAGGCAACCTACCGTCTTGAGGATAACACTCTGGTTGTGGAGTGGCGCATCAAGAATCCGGGTTCCGGGCCGATGTACTATCAGATAGGTGCTCATCCCGGTTTCAATTACCGCGATTTCCAAAAGGATGATTTCATTCACGGTTATTTCCGTCTTACGTCAGGTGAGGAGCCGGTAAGTCAGCTTATCATAGGCCAGCTCACTCCTGATGGCTACCGCAGTGACAATGCCGGTATGATGGAACTGGACAGCGATGCCATGCTCCCTCTTACTCCCGGACTTTTTGAAAATGATGCGTTGGTTCTTGAGGAGTATCAGATTGATCAGGTGATTCTCTACGACAAGGACTGCAATCCTTATATCGCAGTCCAAACCCAGGACGCTCCGGTATGGGGACTTTGGTCACCGCCCGCCAAGAACGCTCCGTTTGTCTGCATCGAACCCTGGATGGGTCGTTGTGATTATCAGGGGTATGAAGGCGACATCTCGGGACGCGACTATATCAATAAGCTGGAGTCAGGGAAGAGCCAAGCTTTTTGTTTTAGGATATCAGCGATTTGAACAATTGGGGTCAGACCCCGATTGTCCAGCAGCGGCGACGGCGGTGGGTGTAGTGCTCAAAGTGTTTCCAGATGTTCTGGACGTTGGCGTTGTCCTCGAGCATGGGGCCGGTCTGGCAGTCTATGCCTCCGTGTGACTGGATTGCCTTGATGCCCTCGCGCAGGATGATGCACTCCACGCCTTTCTTCTGGTCCTCGGGACGCACTCCTATCATGTAGAAATCTATGTGCCGATGATCGTTCAGGTCACCCAGTACCTTTAGTGCTGAGATTAGGCCCAGCTTGCCCTTGCTGGCGCGAATTCCGCGGCTGATAGACGGGGCGATGAATCCGAATCCTACAAGCTCACCCGCCTGGTTCTGGACCATAAGCGAATACTCGGGTCGGCCCACCAGGCCAATCAGATGCTCCATGTTGTCAATCTGCTTATCGGACAACGGAACGACTCCGTGCAGCTTGGCAAAGGCTACGTTGATAATCTCCATTGCGCGGCGTACGTAGGGACGCACCTCCTTCATATTGCGGAACTTCTTGATTGAGTAGCCGTAACGTTTCTCGGATATCTCGGCTATCTGGTCCATCTTGGGCGGAACCTGATCCGGTACAATAACTTTTGTTTCGGTCCAGTCCCACTTCTTGGTCAGGCCCAGACGTTTCATGTGCTCAATGTAGTAGGGGTAGTTGTAGAGCGTGATGTACATGTCCAGCTGGTCGAATCCGTCCACCAGCATACCCTGTTTGTCCAGGTTGGAGAATCCCAGCGGACCCACCAGCTCGGTCATGCCCAGTTCGCGGGCCCAGGCTATGACGGTATCGAACAGCGCCTTGGATACCTCATGATCGTCAACAAAGTCAAAGCGTGTAAAACGCAGTTGCTTGACGTTATCCTTCTGGTTGGCGGCACGGTTCAGTATGGCGCCAATGCGGCCCACAATCTTACCGTCCTTGTATGCCAGCCAGAGGCGGCTTTCGGCATAACTGTATGCCCCGTTTTTCTTGGGATTGAATGTGTCCATCTCATCACCTATGAGAACGGGCACGTACATATCGCAGTTTCTGTAAAGGTCAATGGGGAACCTGAACAGTTTCTTCTTATCCTTATCGGTAAGGACTTCTTTAATTTGAATCATGGTTTACCAGCAGAATCCTAATCCTATCAGATGTTTGGGGCTTCCAAGGTTGTCCGAAGCCGGTTTTTCCCTGTTAATCATATATCGGTACTGATAGCGGTAGGAGAGAATAAACCGCCATTCACGTACTGCAAGGCCTATTTCGGGTGCGAATGCATTCATCCAGTGATAACTTTCTATAAACTCCTGCTGGTCCTTGGACGAGCTGGAGTTGGGATTGTATTCCGGGTTGGGGGTCTTTGAGTAATAACCTCCTCCCGCATAGCTGAAAGGTGTCATGAGAATCCAGAACTTGGGCACGTATACGTTCTCGTTCGATGCGTACAGACGCAGGGTCCAACCGACACTGGCCATAGCCTGATATGCGGGCTTGTCGGGTACGATGATTGTAGTCGAGTTGTCGGGATTCTGGGTGTACCGGGCAGGTTCCAGATTGCCTGATGCAAGGTCAAATATACCCTTGTCTATGCCAAGAGTCATGTAGGCGCCGGTCTTGTCGGGCTTGAGTCCGGCAAACATAAAGCCTATGTTGCAGTCCTTGTCGTATATGTATGAAAGGGAACGGGTATGGTTGTCCTGTTTGTAACGCTTGAGCTGGATAAATGCCAGATTGGTTCCGGCCAAAGCTGACTGCGGGTTCTTCTGGGCAATGGCATGCTCGTACAGGTCACGGGCCTCCTCGTAGCGCTTGTTGTCAAAATATGCCTGTGCCACATCCATGTCATGCTTGCTGACGCGGTTGTAGTTCTCGTTGGCATTGAAGTAGAGTTCGCGTATTATGTTGCATGAAGGATTCTCGGTCATCATCTTCATGTAGAGCATACGGGCGTTATAGAAATCTTCCCGGTCCACATACTCCTGAGCCTGGGCGGTCCATTTCTTGAGTGAGTCGCACTTGGCTATGTATTCGTCCAGATGGTTGTCGTTCTCCTCAAACTCCGGGCACTGTTTGGCTATGTTGAACTGGTCAATGGCAGCGTCATACATACCCTCGGTCATATAGTTGATGCCCTCCTCGGTTGAGGTGTAGTAGAGGCTGCGCAGTTTGGAGTAGGGGTCCGATACCAGGAACTCCAGCTTCTCCTTGTCATTCAGGTTCAGGGGGATATAATATTTCTTGAAACCGTCGGCCACTATTGAGAGCTGACGTCCCTTGAACGATGTTCCCTCCTCCTTGGTCTTGAAGACTATGCTGTATAGCTTTTCGGGACCTTCGGTGGTGACGCTCAGGTCAAGTTTGGCGTCATAGTTGGATGACAGCACAAGGTCAAACGGTTCCTGGCAGTGCAGGACAACCAGAGCCTCGTGGCGGTCTCCGCAGGGATAGACTGACAGTTCAGGAGTTATGTTGGTAACCCTCAGGTCCTTCAGCTGGCTCTGTGCGTTTGCACCTAGAACCATTGAAGCGGCGATCAATGTCGTCAGGACTTTAGCGTATCTCATAAGAATGCGTTGATTTTAGATGCTGAACATGTCAAGCGAGAAGACCTCCTCGCGCGGCAGCGGCTTGCCGTTATACTTGTCGGGCTGCCATGTGCGTACTTGAATGCAGGGGTTCATCTCGTCCTCAAAGTTGATCATCAGGAACAGGTAACCTACGTCACTGTAGTTGGATGAGTTCCAGTGCTGTTTCAGGGTGACGCCGAATATGTCGTCACGTTTGGGGTGGCGCATAACCTCGATCTCGTCAAATACAAGATTGATGTAACTGTTGTTCTTGAAGCATTTCTTGAGGTTGTTTATATACTCCTCCTTGGTCGATTTCTGATACTGGATCTGTTCGTTGTTGAGTGACTTGGAGGTCAGATCCTGCTTCTTCTTGTCAATCTTGACAACCTTACCGGTTATGATCAGGGCGTTGTCACTGAACACGTTGTTGATGTAGTCAATGTCCTTGCGGTTGTAGGCGGTACGGAAGTTCTCCACGAAATCTATGATTGCCTGACGGCGATGGAAATCCTTTACGCTTATCTGGGCGTTGATTACATCCAGGTAACGGTGCTCCTCGAGGGCAATCATGATGTTGTCAATCTGGCCCTGCTGGTTGAAACATATCACAAGCTCCTGCTCGCAGTTGTCGTCATCGGCGGCAAGAAGGGTGATGGGCACGTTACGCACCTGAACCGTTCCGTTCTGCATCGTGATGCCCTTCTCGGTAACCTGTGAAACCGGGCACATCATGGCGCTCGATGCCCACATCTCGTCCAGGCATGTGCGGCCGTCCTTGGTGAACAGGGTCTCATCGGCCTTCTCGATCTTTACTTTTGACTTTCCGGATATTACGGTTGCATTCAGAGCCGATAACAGGGTCGATGTGCTCTTCTCGATGTTGGCTTTCAGAGTTGCGTCTGATATGCCGTCCTGAACGTTGAACCGCACTACATCCAGTTGTGCGTGGGCTGACACTGCCAGTAGTGCGAGTGCTGCCGTGAATAGAAGATGCTTTATTCTCATAATGGTAGGTTATTTTTCCTGAAACAAATTCTTGATGTTGTGCTGTGGAATGAATGTGGAGAGATCAGCCTTGAGGGTGACCTCGGAGTCGGCCTCCAACTGCTCGGGAGTGAAACTCAGCGACAGTATGTGGAGGTAGTTGTAAACGGGGTGGAACATTGCCAGCAGGCACTGGCAACGGTCTCCGTCGCGTCCCATATCACCGGTGTAGAACCGGTATCCCTGCTGCTGCAGGTAACCCAGAAGCAGATTCAGCGGAATCTTGAATTTCTTTATGCCGCGTTCGTAGGTGTGAGGGGTTATGTTCAGTGTTATTCCCAGCAGATGACCCGGAGCGGCGGCACCCATTAGGATGTTGCGCATTGACTCTTCGGGGTATGTCTGGGGATCCCACAAAAGCCTGCGGTCGGGGGTGTAGAACACGTCGTTGCGCAGGGAATCAATCATGTAGCAATCTCCGCCTATGGCCAGAAGGTTGTTGCCGGTTCTGGTAAAGGATGCCGACTCGGGCAGGGACTGACGGTAGGAGATGTTGTTCTCCTTGAGTTCCACAATCAGGCGCTCCTCATGCTCCTTCTTGTCGTAGGGGAAGAGCAGGTCGCGGCTGGCGGGGATGTAGATGTGTAGCGTTGCGTCGCCACTGTCACGCATGAACATGTCAATCTCGTTTCCGCCGGTGGTGATTGAGACCGATGTCAGACTGTTGATCACGTCCAGAGCCTGGTCCAGTTTAGTGAAGTTGCCCGATCCCAGCGGATAACCGCCCAGGACGATGCGGACACCGTACTCCCTGAGCAGGTCGGTCTGTGAGGCTGTGGTATTGCGCAGCAGCAGCTCCACCCAGAGACGCTCCACGAAACTTATAATGACAGGGTCATACGATTCGCGTATGCCCCGGGAGAAGAGACGTGCTCCCACCTGCTCGGTGACGCCGTCCCTGGCCTCCGTGTAAAAAACGATTGTGCCGCTCAGTTGGGGGCATCGGAACTGCCCCGACTGAGGTATGTCGTCGGCCGGCATACTTTTCAGCATTCTGGCTATACGCTCCGGGGTCTTGATTTCAATCCCGCTTTCGGCCGACAACGGAAGTGCCGCTGCCAGCAGAACGATAGCCAATGTGTACTTAAGTCCTTTCATATCATATACTTGGGAATCCGTACAGGGTAAGCACGTCACGCCATACGTTGTTCTTAACGTAGAAATAACTGCGCCTTACCTGCTGTGCCATATCTATATCGCGATCCACGCCGATGCCCCAGAAGTAGGCTACGCTGAGTTCGTCGATTGCCTCGATCGAACCTGCATCGATTGCCTCAATCAGACTGTGGATGTATCGGTTGTAGTCAGATGTCACTCCAAGTCCGCTCTTGTAGGCCAGTGCTATCTGCCAGTATGCATCGGCATAACCTTTCTGAGCTGCCTGCTGGAAACATTCAAGTGATTTCTCCAGGTCGCGTGACTTGATCACGCCCTCCTTGTATGCCTTGCCCAGGCAGTACAGTGAGTAGGCGTCACCCTGCTGAGCACCCTTGTCGTACTCGGCTGCCACCTCCTCGGGATCTGAATTACCGCTTGCCAGGATGTCACCGTTAAGGCCGTAAACGTAGGGGTTGTAGGCCATCAGCATGGTGCTCATGTGGCTGTCGGAGAGCTCGCGGAATTTCTTGCGCTGCATGCGCATGGGGTAGTGCTTCTCGTCGATTGAGAGGTTGTAGTAGACGGGTATGAGCCATGCGCTTGCACGGATGCATCCCAGGTCTGCCAGCTTCTGCATCTGGACGATGGCTTTTGTGAGACGGTCTATCTCATCGGCCTTCTTGCCTATTCCGGCGCCGTAGTAGCTCATGTATGCCAGCGGGAACAGCTTGTCGGGATCGTTCACTGTCTCCTGCTCAAGCTTGGTGTACATGGCGCGGTACAGGGCGTTCTCCTGGATGTTGCTGCTGTAAGTGTAGGGTTTGTATTTGTCGGGGACGCGGAACATGTGGAAACTGCGCTCCTCGATGACCTTGTCACGGGTACCGTCGGTCGTGGTGTGGCGCTCGCTTACTATGTAGCTGCATGCCAGGACGTTTTCGGTAACGCTCTTGAGCGAGAAGTTGATTGTGGTCTGGAACTTCTCGTTCGATATCTTGCGGCTTGCGTAGTTCAGAAGGGTGCTGCCTATGCGTGACGCCAGGGCACCGAACGGGATGAACAGTGACAGACCGTCCATCACGTCACGGCCTATGGTGGCCACGTTGGGCTTGTCCTTCTTGCGCAGGGCGAATGTAAAGTCAAAGCTGTCCTCCGAGAAGTCGCCGCGGATGGCGCTGCCGATCAGCTCGGTGGCGTCAAAATCGGCACCGTCGCTGGACCAGATACTCTTTACGGCGTTCCAGGAGCTCTTGAACATGCTGTTCTTCTTGTCCAGGAACAGGCCCGACTCCTCGTCAAGCATGGCCGACAGGCTGCTTCCCATCTGCTCTATGTCCAGGATGATGAACTCACGTCCGGTCTCGGCGCTGAATGCAGACGATACCCATCTGCCTGTCAGGTCGCTCTTGGACTCGAACTTGCGTTTGGGTGTGACACGTGCGGTATACTGTGCGTCGCGTTTCAGCTTGAGCTCATTCACGACGTCGGGATGCGGACTGAACAGATACGGGGTGGAGCAGTCGGGCTTTACCTCTGTGGCCGATGCCTTCTCTACCATATTGTCGGCCTGCTGCTGTATCTCCTGTGTAATTTCGGGTTCCGGCTCGGGCTCCGGCTCCGGCTCAGGTTCAGGTTCGGGCTGCGGTGTAACTACGGCTAAGGATGTGATATCCTCTTCAGGCTCGGGTTCCGGTTCCGGCTCGGGCTCCTTTGTATTGGCCGATGCCACCAGCGCGGAGAGGTCAAACAGCGATGTCGCTGTGGTTGAAATAGATGCTGCAGGGGCAGCCTCCACTACGGGAGCCTTCTGCTCCTCCTGCTTTTCCTGCTCCTTGGCGGCTGTCTCGGCCATCAGTTTTTCAAACTGTTCCTGCTCCTGTTCCTCCAGGCTCTTGGCTCCGAGTTTTGCCTCCAGCTCTTTCATGCGGGGGTTGACCTCGGCCAGTTTCTTGTCATCCATCTCGAGGCTGGCGTATGTGCGGTACATAACCAGTGCCAGTTCCTGCTCGCCGCCGTCATCGTAGATTTGCGCCATACGCAGGTAGGTGTCGGGCAGTTTGGGATACATGGCCGTAATCTCCTCACAGAGTGCTATGGCCTCGGCATCCTGGCCGTTGCTGTGCAGCTGGGTAATCTGGTAGTACTTGCGCAGCAGCTGGCCGCGGGTCATCTGAGCGCTTGCATCGGCTGTCATGAACAACAGCGCCAGCGTCAAGGCTATTTGGAAGAAACGCTTCATAGGAATCATTTGAAGATTGACCAGACAAGAGCGCGCTTGTCATAACTGAATGATTTGAACTGCTCCGGAAACTCGCGCGTGAGCTGGCGTGACATCTCCTTGGCTGCGGAGTGGAGTACTATATTCTTGTCTCTGCCGGCAGGTGACAGATACCTGAAGTCATCAATGGTGTACTGGAAGAGTTCCTTGCCCGATGCCTGCTCCTTGACGGTTACGTTTAGGGCCGAACTGTACTGGTCAATGGGCCATTTGGCCTTGGGGTCGGCACCTGCCTCAAGCATGATGGCTGGCTTGGCCTCCAGAATCAGGTCGGCCTTGGCCTTGTCTTCAACTATGATCAGGTCCTTGCGGGCTCCGATCAGTTCGGTGACGGCCTTCTGTGTGGCGGAGTCGGCGGGACTGACGCTCAGGTAGATGTAGTTGTTGGGGTCAAACAGTTTTACGTTTGCCTTTGTGGTGCCAAGCTTGTCGGCCTTTGCGGTAAGCTGCTTGAAGACGTATGTTTCGGGCAAACCGTAAATTCCGTCCTTGTCCAATGAAATGGTGATTGCCTGGTCGGACTCTTCGGCTGCTTTCATGATGGTGAATTCGGCCTCGCCGTTGTCATCGGTCATAAAGGCTCCGTCGGTGGTGCCGGGGTAGTCGATCACGATTCCGAGCTTGCGTACCGGAATGCCTTTCTGTTCCATCTTAACCTTGAAGGTGGCGGGAACGGACTCACCTGCGACAGCGGGAATCTCGGTTACCGAGCATGTCAGTTTAATGTCGTCATAAACGTTTACGTAGCTCTTGTAGATGCTTGAGAACAGGTCCACGTTCTCATAGTCGTACTTGATCTTGTGCTGGGTGTAAATGAGCGGGTGAATCAGGTTCAGCGCCTCGGAATATGTCTTGGCGGCATTGAACAGCATACCGTCCTTCTGGTATGACATTCCCAGCCTCCACATGGTCTCTGCCTGGTTGCAGATGCTGTCCTCCAAGGATTTGAGACGTGCCTGGCAATCCTTCTCGGTGATGGAGTAGTAGCACCAGTATTCATCCTCGTCTTCCCATTCGCCCTGTTTCTTAAGGAGCGGGGTATTGAAAACCCTTTCAATGAAAACGTCGTCAAACGATGCGTTCGATGAAGGGGTGTACTTATCCTGTACTATCAGGTCGCCAAGGAGTGAGTTGGGGTCAACTGCCAGATGCATTGCCTTGAGGATGGTCTTCTCTGCCTCACGGCGGCCGCTCTCCTTGTACTTCTCGTTAAAGAACAGTTGTGACACGATTATTGACGAAGCCGGGCTTTCGGTCTGCTCGCCGTTGGGGTTCATGGAGCGCTTGGGTACGCTGGCTATGCCGACATAGGTACTCTTTACGGTGGGCGCTTTGGTCACCCAGGAGGGCTTCTTTGCCGATGAACTCTTACTTTGTGAATATACTGTCGAGGGAACCGATAACAGCAGTGCCGATGCAATGGTTGTCAGGATTATGGCTTTAGTCTTTTTCATTGACCCGTTTGTTTTATTTTATTGGATGCAAAAATAAGTAAAAAAACGTAAACGGAAAATAATGAACGCGTATATTATGAACAAAAAAACATCCCGCCACGGAATGTGACGGGATGCACTTGGAATTTATATTACAATTTGGCTGTCAGAACGAAGTGCTGATACCGATCATGAACGGGTATGTCTGGACGGGGTCGTCATTCAGGAACAGGCTGGTTATGGAGTAGCGGGCAATGATGCCGAAATCGCTGATACCTATTCTGGCTATTGCGTTCAGGCCTAGGGGATTAACGTTGATGCCGTCTGCCACTGTCACGCGTTCGTCTCCGTCAATGAGGTCCACTTTTGATACATCGCCAAAGCGGTACTCGAGCTCAGGACCTACAGCGATGAACGGTCCGCGGCTGGATGCCGAACTGATCTCAAGGCACAGGGGCACACGCAGGCTCCAGTAGCGGAGATAACCCTGCTTGACCTGCTGGCGGTTAAAAACATCGTCGGACGACAGGGATACCTTGGTCTGAGCATTGATGTTGCGGTTATAATCCAGATAGCGTCCCTCGTCAAACCAGTAGCGAGAACGTGATATGTAAAAGGCTGTGTTCACACCTATGTTCCTGGTCATGTGGTAACCCCACTGCCCGATGGCGAATGCGAACTCGAATCCCTTACCGGGTTTCTGGGGGAGCTCCGGTGTCAGGGTGCGGGGGTCGTCAGTGCCGAGCAGGTTTACGCCGAAGTAGAAACCGGGTGTGTGACCGGGACCGTAATAACGGTAAGATTTGCTTACATTTTTCTGTTCTTTCTTACTTACTGACTTCTTTTCGGACTTATTGTTGTCCTCATCGACCACCTCGTAATACTCGGCGCCGATAAGACCGTCGTAGAAGTTATGTGCGAAACGGCGGGCCCAACCTTCACTGCGGCCAACCTTGCCATATTCATCATATTCGTAATGTCTCTCGGACTGTGCAAACGCGGGAACTGCCAACAGTGCTGCTACTACCGCAATAAGATACTTTTTCATCATGTTTGAGTAATTCTTTTGCCTAATAGACGAAAAAGGTCCGGATTTGTTGGTCCGGACCTTGATATTTTTTCAATTATTTTTCTGAAAAGTGCTCCAGGGCCTCTCTATAGCCATCAAATCCTTTGCCTTTTATCACTTTTTCGGCGTAAAGAGATACGAAAGAATGCCGGCGGAACTCCTCTCGTGAGTCAACATCGCTCAGATGAACCTCGACCGTGGGGATGGCCACAGCCTTGAGCGCATCCAGAATGGCAACGCTTGTGTGGGTGTAAGCCGCGGGGTTGATCACGATACCGTCAAACACACCGTACGCCTGCTGGATCTTATCCACGATGGCGCCCTCATGGTTTGACTGGAAGCACTCCACCTGGAGTCCCAGGTCCAGACCGTTCTCCAGAACGAATGTCTCAAGAGCCTTGTAATCCTTGCTGCCGTATATTGCGGGCTCGCGAAGACCCAGAAGGTTCAGGTTGGGACCGTTTATGACAAGAATCTTTTTCATGCCGCTAAGTTAGACAATTTCCTGATATGTGCCGAAATACTTGAACTGCTCGCCGCAATGGTCCAACTCAGATATCAGTGACGCGAACTTCTTGTCATAGATGGAGAGCTCAATGTCAAAGTAGAACATGAACTCAAAGTCTCGGCCCGGAATAGGACGTGACTCCAGCTTTACAAGGTTGGCGCCGGTTGCATTGAACTTACTCAGAACTGAGAACAGCGTACCGGGCTTGTGTGACATAACCATCATGATACTGGTACGGTTTGCACCCGGATAGATGCGTGCGTTCTTGGCTATGCAGATAAAGCGGGTGTGGTTGCTGTCAAAGTTCTGGATATCGGCCGCAAGAACCTCCATGTTATAGAGGTCAACGCAACTCTTTGATGATATTGAGGCCGATGTCCGGTTAGGATCCTTGGCAACCTTCTGGGCAGCCATGGCGGTGTTGTCAAACGGAATGATCTCAACATCCTTCAGGGCGGCCAGGAAGTGCGAGCACTGGTTGATGGCCTGCGGATGTGAGTAGATGGTCTTGATATCCTGGAAACGGGTTCCCTTGGCGGCCAGCAGCTGGTGGTCTACACGCACGCGTGTGCTGCGCACGATGTGTACATTATATCTTACCAGCAGGTCATAGATCTCGTTCACAGAACCAGCGGTGGAGTTCTCAATAGGCAGGATACCGTACTCACAAAGTCCGTCGGTCACCATGCGGATAACACCCTCAAAGGTGTTGTTGAACATGATCTCGGGCACCTCAAAGAGCTTCTCGGCTGCAATCTGAGAGTATGCGCCCTCACGTCCCTGACAAGCCACGACGGCGCGCTTGGGGAAGGGAGCGGGATCAGCATTGATCAGGCTCGAAATAGCCTTGTAGAGAGGGGAGTCCTTCTCTTTGTACATGGCCTCATAAGCCTTGCTGATATCGAACATGGAGCGGTAAAGTACGCGTCCGAAATCCTCCAAATCCTCGGGCAACTGTTTGGAAATGCGTGCCAGTACCTCGCGCTCGCGTGAACTGCTGCTCACGGGTACATCATGGCTGCGTTTGAATTCACCAATCTCATTGACTACGTTCATGCGTTCGGTGAAGAGACGGCAGATCTCATCATCGATAGAGTCAATCTTGTTTCTGTAATCTGTAAGGTCCATTATGGTATTTATTGTTGTTTCAGAACTATGCCTCCCAGTGCGTTGAAATCATCAAAGAAGGCGGGGTATGATTTGGCGGTGCACTCGGCATCGCTTATGGTAATCTTTACATTTTTGGCCGATGCCAACACGGCCGCAGCCATAGCCATACGGTGGTCACCAGACGGGTCGTAACTGGCATTTCTTGCAGGACCTCCGGTCACCGTAAGGGTGTTGTCCGATGCAAACGCATATATGCCGGCCATACCCAGAAGCTGCAGTATGGACTGCACTCGGTCACTCTCCTTAATGCGAAGACGGCGTATGTTGTCAAAAATGGTAGTTCCCTGGGCCGATGAAGCCGCAACAGCCAGAATGGGAACCAGGTCGGGGATATCGGCACAGTCAATCTGCGCTGCGGTCAGGTTTGAGGGGCGTGCAGTGATGGTGTTACCGGCGGTTGTGATGTCGGCACCCATCTTGCGCAGAACGTCCACGATGCGGCGGTCACCCTGGGCCGAGCATTCGTAGTTCAGGCCGGTACAGGTTATGGGTTTGCTGCCGGCTACGCCTGCGGTTATCCAGAAGGCAGCGGCCGACCAATCACCCTCAACGGCAATCTGGGTATCGGGAGTGGTGAACTCCTGTCCGCTGGGAATCATGTATCCGTCGGTTGTGGTCTGTATCTCTATTCCGAACTGCTTCAAAGCGTTCACGGTAAGGCCAATGTATGATGCGCTCTCCTGCTTGCCGGTAACGACAATCTTGCTCTGTATACCCGTAAGCGGAAGAGCCATAAGAAGGCCCGATATGAACTGTGACGATATACCTCCGTCTATGGTGTATAGACCCGCGGGCAGGTTACCCTCACACTTGAGCGGCATATGGCCGTTTGGAGTCATCTTTACGCCGTGAGCTGTCATCTCCTCGTAAAGGGGTGAGAGCGGACGCTCGGGCAGACGGCCCTGGCCGATGAATGTGGCATCGGCCCCCAATGCGGCTGCTACGGGGAGCAGGAACCTCAGGGTGGATCCGCTCTCGCCGCAGTCCAGCGTCGCACCTTTCTGAACTTTGGTTATCGGGGTTACGTTGAACTTTCCGTCTGTGTATGTGATGTCTGCGCCAAGGGCGTTCAGACAGGCTGCTGTCGCCTCCATGTCACGGTTCACGCTCTGGCAGACGATCGTGCAGGGGCTGTCGGAGAGCGCTGCGCAAATGAGCATGCGGTGGGCTACCGACTTGGAAGGCGGCACCTGCACGTTTCCTGATATTGCTCCTGATACGTCGTAAATCATAATCCTGCCTTTTTCATCAGTTCAAGTACCTGACCGGCAGGCATTTTCTCAAGAGTGCATGCGCCAATCTGTTTGGGCAGCACAAGTGTAATATCGGCTCCGCTGCGCTTCTTGTCCGACAGGATCACGCTGTAGAGCTCATCGGCAGAGTAGGGGCAACCGGTCTCGAAACCGTAGTCCTTTACGACTTTTGTTATGATGTCCGCGTAATCGGTGAAACCGTAAACCTTTGCAACCTTTGCGGCAATTATCATTCCGCGGGCCACGGCACTTCCGTGAGTGATGGTGAAACCGCTCAGCTTCTCGATTGCGTGACCGAACGTGTGCCCGAAGTTGAGCAGGCCGCGAAGGCCCTTGTCGAACTCATCCTTCTCTACAACATCACGCTTAATCTCAATGCAGCGTGCTATCACCTCCTTAAGGTCAAAGCTTTCGGGCTTGGAAACCGTATCAAACAGTTTGCTGTCAAGTATGATACCGTATTTGATGACCTCGGCAAAGCCGTCACGCAATACTGACGGTTCGAGGGTGTTAAGGTTCTCGGTGTCCAGATAAACCAGGGCAGGCTGGTGGAATGCGCCCACCAGATTCTTGCCGGCGCTTATGTCGACTGCCGTCTTACCGCCCACCGATGAATCCACAGCAGCCAGCAGGGTGGTGGGCACCTGGATGTATGGAATGCCGCGCAGGTAAATAGCAGCTGCGAATCCGGCCATATCGCCAACAACACCGCCGCCCAGCGCCAGCACCATATCGGTGCGTGTAACCTGTGCCTTGACCATGCAGTCAATGAATGCGGTCACGTTATCAAGGGTCTTGCTCTGCTCGCCGTTGGGAATCACGTGGCTTACGGTTTTGAAACCTGCGGCCTGGAGTGAATCGGTTACGGTCTTGCCGTACAACGGGAACACCTTGTCGTCGCTCAGGATGGCTACCGTGCAGGGCTTGAAACGCTCTGAGGCAGCCTTGCCTATGCCGCTCAGACCACCCTTGCTTATAAGGATGTCATAAGTGCCCGAGGCATGGACGGTGATTTTGGCTGTTTCCATATCAGTTCTTTTCTGAAAGTTCCTTTGCTATGCGTCCGTCACGCAGCAGTGCGCACAATGTCTGGGCGTCATCACGCTCCATGGCATCGGCGTACTGGTTGAGGTTGTCTATCAAGGTATGTATCTCGCGCAGAAGGTTGTCCTTGTTCTCAAGGAACAGCTCTGTCCACATATTCTCGTTGAGCCAGGCCACACGTGTCAGGTCGCGGAAACTGCCCGCGCTGTAGCCTTTGTGCTGTTGGGCCGATGGGCTCTTGATGTAGGCGTTTGACACCACATGAGCCAGCTGTGATGTGAATGCAATCATGCTGTCGTGCTGCTCGGGGGTAGTGAATACCACACGCTTCAGTTGCATGGGCTCCAGCAGATGCTTGATACGGTCCAGAAGCTGGATATCATCATGTGTGGGCGGGATGATAATCATGGATGCGTTCTGGAACATCGTTGCACGTGAGTTCTTGTATCCCGAAAGGTGTGTTCCTGCCATGGGGTGACCGCCTGCATAAGTGAAGCCGTATTTGGCGGCGGCTTTCATTCCGCACTCCACTATCTTGCGTTTGGTTCCGCAGTCATCGATCACGATGGTGCTCTTGGATATCTCCGGAGCGTGGGCGTTGATCCAGCCGCATGCGGCATCGGGCGTAACTGCTATGTGGATAAGGTCACACTTCTTTATGTTGCTGCTGTCAAGCACTGCGTCCAGCGTGCCCTCCAGCTGTGCAAAACAACTCACCGACTCGTTCAGGTCATAACCGTAGACCGTCCAGCCGGCCTCCTTGTATGCCTTGGCCAGTGAACCGCCTATAAGACCCAATCCTACAACTGCTACAATCATCTTGCTCCTTTATTGATTTACAAAAGTACTTAGATTATTTGTTTTAAGGCGTTTACTTTACGTGCAACCTCGTCAAACTGCGCAGGTGTGAGAGATTGTGCACCATCGCAGAGGGCGTGGGTGGGGTCGTTGTGCACCTCGATTATCAGACCGTCGGCACCTGCTGCTACTGCAGCCAGACTCATTGACGGAACCAGACGTGACTTACCGGTTGCGTGGCTGGGGTCAACGATGATGGGCAGGTGTGAGAGCTCCTTTACTACGGGGATTGCACTCAGGTCAAGCACGTTACGGGTGTAAGTGTCGTAACTGCGGATACCGCGCTCGCACAGGATGATATTCTCGTTACCGCCGGCCATGATGTACTCGGCGCTCATAAGCCACTCCTTGATGGTGCTTGACAGACCGCGCTTAAGGAGGATGGGCTTGCGGGTACGGCCCAGGGTCTTGAGCAGCTCAAAGTTCTGCATGTTGCGGGCGCCAACCTGGATGAGGTCAACATCCTCAAACAGGTCAAGGTGTTTTTCACTCATAATCTCGGTAACTATGGGCAGTCCTGTTGCCTTACGGGCCTTACGCAGCAGTTCAAGGCCATCGGCACCCATTCCCTGGAAATCGTAGGGTGAGGTTCTGGGTTTGAAGGCGCCGCCGCGCAGAAGTGTTGCGCCCGATGCCTTTACGGCCTGTGCTATACCTACAATCTGCTCTTCGGATTCCACTGAGCAGGGACCGGCAATCATGGCAAAGTTGCCGCCGCCAATCTTTACCTTATTCTCACCCTGACCGATCTCGACGATTGTGTCGGCGGGGTGGAATCGGCGGTTGGCGCATTTGAAGGGCTCGCTGATGCGGGTTACTGACTCTATGATGTCAAGTCCGCTCAGCAGGTCGGGGTCGATTCGGCTGGTATCACCAATCAGACCGATAACTGTCTGGAACTGTCCTTCACTGATATGTACGTCTACTCCCTGGCCTTTGATCCAGTTGATAAGGTTTTTCTTTTGAGTCTCTGAGACTCCGGCTTTAAGTACTGCTATCATAGTTTTATGTGTTTGTTTTTACATCAAAAAAGAGCCCGAATCATTGA
>Ga0310786_10001176_pt1 | contig 42077 bp, 40 predicted proteins | sample AusTroGonzalo_MG_FD_203881 | JGI IMG/M metagenome (GOLD analysis project Ga0310786, IMG submission 203881) | Bovine rumen microbial communities from tropical cattle in Woodstock, Queensland, Australia - Gonzalo_03 (v2) (version 2) | ecosystem: Host-associated > Mammals > Digestive system >...
TAACCAATTCATCGATAGCCATTTCTTCATCCTCATCTTTCATTCTCAGGTATACGGGGCTTTCGGGTATCGCAAAGCTCATGACAAGAAATATGGCAGCAGGTACCGTCTCGGCCCAGAACATCCAGCGCCAGCCCCACTCCAGGTTCCACGCCTGACTCTCTGCCACAGACGTGTCCCTCGCCAACAGCATATTCACCACCTGCGCCATTAAGATTCCCAACACAATGGTCATCTGGTTCAGTGAGACCATTCGTCCTCGAATCTCTGTGGGACTCACTTCTGCGATATACATCGGTGAGAGGGCTGAAGCCACACCGATGCCCACGCCGCCGATAAAGCGAGCGATATTAAATAGGGTAAAGTCGTTAAACATGCCTGTGGCTATCGCCGATACCGTAAACAGCACCGCTGCCACTATCAGCAGCGGCTTACGCCCAAATCTGTCGGCAGCAGCACCAGCCACCATTGCACCTATCAGACAGCCCACCAAGGCTGTCGACATAGCGACTCCCTGTAACACAGGCGACTCGCTGATACCAAAATACAGTTCATAGAACGGTTTCGCTCCTCCGATGACGACCCAGTCGTAGCCGAAGAGCAGTCCACCCATCGCCGCTACGGCACAGATAAAATAAAGGAATCCTCTCCTATCTTGCATGGTTATCATATCTCTTACTTCTTCCATCTTACTTCTCAATTATCTCCAGCGCTTTCTTGACGATCTCGCTCCGCTCGTTGATCACGGAGAAATACTCGCTCATATCCCAGATATCACGGGCTATCAGTGCCTTCAGCTGCAGACGGATATACGCCAGCGATCTCTCGAGTTCATCGTTGTCCTTTGGCTCTATCTTCTGCTTTTTGCCTTCGGCCACCACGTCATCGAGTAGCTGCTGAGGCACCTCGAATTGTTGCTTGTAGTCATCAAACGACTGCCAGCGCTTCTTCAGTTCCTTGCGATGATTGTCTACATAGCGCAGATTCTGCTGGATAATGATGCCCTTAGCCGCCAGTTCGCGATGATAACGGGTGTAGACGGTTGTGTCGAGTGGTACATAATAATCTGGCATGATACCACCGCCACCATAGACCGTACGATGCTTTCGGAGCGTCTCATATTTCAGTGAATCAGCAAAATGAATACTATCAACATTGGTCAGCTCACCGCTCTTCAAGCGGTTCATCATATCCATCGCATAGTCCTTGCCTTCACCCTTGGTATAAGGTTTTTGGATACAGCGACCTGAAGGAGTATAATAATGTGCGATGGTCAGACGGATCATCGAGCCATCAGGCAGATCGATGGGACGCTGCACCAATCCTTTGCCAAACGTACGACGACCTACCACCAAACCGCGGTCCTGATCCTGAATGGCACCCGTCACAATCTCTGCCGCCGAGGCTGTATAGCCGTCCACCAAGACGACGACCTTGCCCTTGGTGAACTTGCCATTACCATGCGCCTTATACTCTGAGCGCTGCACTTTCCGACCGTTGGTATAGACAATCATGTCGCCCCGCTCCAGAAACTCGTCGGCAATGTCAACGGCAGCCTTCAGATAGCCACCGCCATTCTCCTGCAAGTCAAGAATCAGATCCTTCATGCCTTGAGCCTGTAGTTTTCCAAGACTCTCCACAAATTCATCGTAAGTCTGTGCACCAAAGTTTCCGATGCGGATATAGCCGATACCTGGACGAATCATATAGGTGGCATCGATGGAATGGACGGGAATCTTATCACGGACGACGGTGAACATCAGCTTATCCTTGATGCCCAGACGCACCACGCCCAGCTCTACTTTCGTACCCTTCGGACCACGCAGGCGCTTCATAATCTCCTCCTTCGACATCTTCACGCCTGCAATCGCCGTATCATTCACTGATACGATACGGTCGCCAGCTATGATACCCACCTTCTCAGAAGGGCCTTTGGTCACGGGCTGGATCACCACCAGCGTATCGTCCATCATATTAAACTGCACGCCGATGCCTTCGAAATTACCATTCAGAGGTTCATTGAGTTCCTTTACCTCCTTCGGCGTCGCATAGCTGGAATGCGGATCGAGCTTGTCGAGCATACCTTTGATGGCATCCTCTACCAGTTTCTGTTCGTCAACACTATCCACATAAAGATTGGTGATAGCCAACTCCGCATACTGCAACTTACGTAGCGGACTATCATCACCCCGGTTGATTCTGAATTGCGCCGATGCGCTCAAACTAAGCAGCGCCAAACCGACTGCAAATATGGTCTTTCTCATTCTTCAAATCTCCAATTCTTCAATTTTTCAATTCTTCAATTCTTTCAAGGTGCAAAAGTAAGAAATAAATCCGAGACTACAAAAATATTACGATAACAAATCGCGTTTTCTGGCATACCAGCCTCGCACACCATGCATTTTGCCGTAGGGGAAATGACAGGCTTTCAGGGCGAGGGTCAGTTTCTTGATGCTCGGCACATCGGTCATCCCCACATGCCGGCGCAGTTCTTTCTGGATATCCACGGCGAGCATGAAATGTGCCTTGTTGCGCTCCGCCGGTTCAAAATACGACAGCAGCACCGTCTCTGGCGTCGTCTGGCGACGATAGTTCTGGTTATGACGCTCAATATCGGCCTCCTCAGCCTTTGAGAAGTACCATTGTGCCCCACCCCGTAATTCTGTCACCGCCTGGGCATAGATGGCGCGGTAGTCAATAGGTGTGTCCGTATCAATCATGCCCGTCACCTCACAGCACAGGTAGCGGCGCGATCCCGTGGGGTCATAGAGCGGCTCCAGGTCGTTGGTGGTGGCAATAAACGATGCCATGCGAGGCAGCAGCACATACTGGTCGCTGCGCATCTTGCGGGTCTGCACGTTCTTTTCGGTCAGCACACGCTTGATCTTCGCCTGCTCACGGTCGGTCTTGGCATTATACTCGTCAATGTTCACCAACAGCATCCTGCTGAGCATCCGCTCCACCTGCTCGGCATTATCGAGTTTGATATCATCAATATAGTACTCGCGCAGACTTGGCGGCAGCAACAGCCGACAGAAGGTCGACTTGTGCGTGCCTTGTGCGCCGATGAGCATAGGCACGACGGCATTGCCGAACTCGCTGGAGAGGTTCAGCCACTGCGCCACCATGGCCAGCATCCAACTGTGGAAATAGTCCGGCCAGCGGTCAAAACCGGTGGGCACGCGCCGCGCAAGATCACGGATATGGTCGGTCTGACCATCCCACGACCCGCAACGGCCAAGATAGTCGAGCACCGGGCTGAAATTAGGTATCAGGGCACTGCGCACGTATAGCTCCACGTCGATCGACCAGGCCACGCCCACCTTTTCCATCTGTTCGATGGCCATCTTCCGGAACTCCCTGTCGGTCAGTTGCTGCCATGCCGGTTCCTCTGTCCGGATAAGTGGCTCTTCTCGCGAAATAAATGGCTCTTGCGATGAGATAAGTGCCTCTTGTCTGGCCATACTTGGCTCTTTTCGGCGAAATTCCTCCGTCTGCTTCATCACATTATACCGCAGTTCATAATTCTCATTGAAAAACCGCCGCACACCTTCAACGATGCGCTGCCGTTCATTGATCGACGAGAACGTTGTGCTGTCCTTTTCACTTCTAACACTGAATAGCCAGCGTTTGAAACGTTTCATTAATTCTTCGATATTCATATAGTTGTCATACTTCATTTTCAGGTGACCCTTCTGCCCCTCCTGACCCCTGACAGACTCTATGCCATCTGGTTTTAGGGGGCAGAAGGGTCACGAGGGTCACTTAAATTCTAAAACCTTTTAATACTACGCGCGCGCGTTGGCGCATCATCCACTTCCGCCACGCTCTTCGCGTGTGCAGTTCATAGTGGCAGTGTCGGCAAACCCGCCGCCGCGTACCCGTCGGATACAGCTCGAACAGCTCTTCCGGCAGCTCCCTTTTACAGTTTTTGCAAATCATCTATAAACTCTAAACTTTAAACTATAAACTTATAAACTATAAACTCTAAACCCTAAACCCTATAATTTAGTATCGCCTGATGCCTATTCTCCTTCGGATCCAGACACACCGAGCAATGCAGCCACATCGCCCCCTTTTTGTTGAACTCAAACAGCAACTGGTCGAAATCCACGTTCTTCTGGATGAACTTAAAATACTCCTTACCCTGTTCCACAGAGTCAATTCGGATATCCATCGCCTCACCCGACAGGTGCTTCGAGTTACCAACACCATGAACGCCCGCGTTGACCTCCTCCGAACGGAACCCGCTGTTCACATAAATAGGTCCGAACATCTCACGCAGCGGTTCACCCAACTTCCAGCACAGATTGATCAGTGCCGCCAATTGCAAATCGTCGGGCGTATTGTCCTTACCATGTTTCTCGGCCCAGTTCGACCGGATCATCTCCTTGTAGCTGAAATGCGGACTCAGCATCAATTCCTTTTTCTTTGCCATAATTCTTCAATTCTTTAATTTATTTCCCCTCGGGGTTAGGGGTGGTCTGAACAGGCGCCATATCATCCTCCCCTTTCCTGCTGCAAAATTACGGCATCATCATCCGCTAACCAAAAAGTCGTAAAATGTCGTAACAGAGGCATAGCAGCACCTTTCATAAGATGTTGATTCTCAATGGTAGGCAAGAAGTCTGGCAACAGAAACCTACGACAGACTATTGACGGTTGTCATAACACTTTTAATAGCCCGGCTCAGGGTAACACTCAGACTGTTTACGGGTATAGGGATTCCCAGATGTCTCATCCGCTGCATCAACAGATGCTTCAGATCGTTGAAAGGCTGACTCTGTGTCAGGATCTTGCGTTTCTGCGAAGTCATGAATCTGACAAGCAGCCTCAGCAGCGATGCCTGGCCTTTGTTACGGAGAACATTGATCATATAATCCCCGTGATCATCCATTTTCAGTTCTATGATACGCAGAACTAACATTTCCTTTAGCTCCTCTACCAATTGCAAACGGCGTGAGTGGTCAATATATCGGTCAAAGATGCAACTCATGAAATAAGCTTGCCGGATGCGTTCATCCTCATGGGTCAGCAGGTCGACAGCCTTCAGGTTTATGACTTTCTTCTCTGTGAGCATCAGGTACTGCCTGTCATCAGAGAGGTTTATGCTCACAAGTTGGGTAGATGTCAGGCTTTCGTTATTGATTTCCATTTCTTTTGTTGTTTTGATTAGATTCTGGGCGAAAAAAAGTGCCACCCGATTATTGGGCGGCACTCTGATGAGTTAATAAACAGATGAGAGATCAGTCCTTCACCACTTTGACACGGTACTGTGCAATCATGCCGTCAACAGTAGAGAGTGTTACAATATATTCTCCTGTGTTATAAGTGGAGAAATTGTAAGTAGCTGGTACACCATTGTAAAGCGGCTGTGAGAACGAATCAAGCAACACATTGTTCTGCTCAATGGTAACATACAGACAAGCAATGTCATCGTTAGAACAAATAGAGAACACACCTGTTTCAGAATCAATCCACGCATTGACATAATATAATGCGGGCGTCTTGACAGGAAATGGGTTTGCAGGAAGTTCTTCTTGCGACTCATAATAATCTGCAAATGATTCTGATGGCAATAAAAAAAGCCCCATCAATAGCAAAAACAATATCTTCTTCATACTTTATAAAATTTAAAAACATTGCAAAGTTATTGTTTCATCAATAAAAACAGAAGATTTTACTATTTCAGTTTTTAGCGATATAATCCTCTGATTTTTAAACACTTACTTTAAATTTACTTCAAAAACCATCAATATTGAAATAGATTTCTATCAATAAAATATTAACAAAACGTTGCATTTTGCTCTGTTTGTCAAAAAAGATGGGAAAATATTTACGATTATGCGTATTTTTTTATATCTTTGCAGCCATGAAAAAGAATTTGATAATAGTATTATTAACCATTCTTATAACTTTTGGTTGTGAGAATGCAAGTGTATTGAATCAAATCAACGAGATTGAATCTTTGACAGACCAAGAACTTTTCGACTCCGCTTATATTAAAATCTCAAAGATAAACGAGAGTGCACTTTGTAATGATGATGAAAGAGCACACTACTATCTGCTACGTACTCAGTTGGGTTATCTGACACAACACCCAGATAGTACAAATATGTTGGACAGTCTTGTGATACCTTATTTTTCACAAAAGAACGACCAAAAGAATCTGACTAATGCATATTATTACAAAGGTTATAGTGAAGTAAGAAGAGGTAATTATGCAAAAGCCACATATTTCTTTAAGAAAGCAGAGGAGCATGCAACAATTGTTGAAGAAGACAAACTATTATATAAAGTTTTTGAGAGTTTATTTGCTATTAACGAGCTAACAGGAAATTATAAACTTGAATTAGAATATGCCAAGAAAACATTAAAAATTGCACCAAGAATTAGTAACAAAAAATGGATGTACGATGCCCTCTATAATACGACCATAGCCTATAATCGACTTGGACAAAAAGATAGTTCATCATATTATTTAAACAAAGTTGAGCCTTTCCTTAAATATGTGCCAAAAGAGGACTTACCAAATACTCTGATTAGCATTGCTTATCTATATAAGCATACAAACCCGGAAAAAGCAAAGTTATATTTAGAAAGATCTTTGTCAGAAAAAGAATCATCATACGCTATTGCAAATTTGGCTGATATTTACTTAAATGAAGGGAAATTAGATGAGGCATATCATTTATGGGAAAAGGCACTCACTATTAACGACAGGAATCCTAAAGACAAGATTTTGCACAACATTTTAGAATATGATGTCAACCATGGCAACATCGATCATGTACGTGAAACCGTCAATGAAATCATCACAATTAAAGACAGCATAATTAACAGCCTCAAAAACGACACTATCAAAGACCTGCAACTTCGATTTGACCAAGAGGTGGCTATACGTAAGCAGGAAACAATTACCAACAACTGGCAAAAAGGTCTATTGACCGCTATCTTGCTGATAACACTGCTTGTTGCCTATATAATAATAAAAAGGTATAGGGAAAAGACCAAGATGCAGGAAACGCAAATGCTGATAAACGACTTGATGAATCAAATACGTGAATTGGAAAAGTCTGAGGAAGACAACAGCATTGCCATCCAAAAGTTGAACGACCAAATCAAGGATCAGTTAAACAGAGAAGGCCCGCTTTTGAAACAAGGAAAGATCCTCTATGATCAGATAGTAGATGGCAAGACAGTTATTGAATGGCGGAAAAAGGATTTCGAATTGTTCATCAATTATTATAAGGCAATTGACTTTAAAACAGTGAATCGTTTGGAGAAGACGAAACGAAAAGAAAAACTGACACCTCAAAAGATGTTTTTCCTTCTTCTGAACGAAATGGGATATGAAAAGAAGGAGATCACCCAGATATTAGGTATCTCAGAAACCAGCGTAAACACGCTGTATTTCAGGACAAAACCCATTGAATAGTACTAAAGTACCTCTTTTTTGAGCCTGCTGATCTGGGCCAGGCTCGTTTCGTTTGCCTCAGAGATGGTATCAGCTATCAGATCAAGTTGACGGACTAGTTTTTGCAGCATATCCTCCCTGTTGGTATACAACAATTTATCTTTTGCTGCAACGAAGTCCGCAGCAAAGAGACCATCAAGGCTTATTTTTCCCTGATAATAGTAAAGAATGGACAGAAGGGCAGAAGCATAAACCTCTTCCCCATTCTCCAATCGCGACAACACTGGCTGGGTGAGGTGTGTGGCCCCTGCCAACTCTTTTTGTGTCAGCCCCATCATAAGCCGGATCTGCTTTAGCCTTTCGCCAAGAATCTTTGAATCCATTGCCTGTTCATTTATTGTGAAACACATGCCGAACAAATAGAATAGATAAAGGCGTGTGCAAGTCGCCATTATCACTTCTTGGGCCTTCGGAGCCTTACCTAATAATGAACAACCGCTCACGCCCAGTATGATAATAGCTTAATTGCTACATACCATAAGCGTGAACATTTTTCTGTCCATTATCCCAGGTTCATTTTTTCCGAAGTTTAAGAAGTAGGATAACTTCCATCTAAATGCTCTGTCCTCATCCGCCCCTTTTGAGGGCCAAACGATTCCGATTGCAAAAATAAGAAAACAATCCCATCCCACAAAACATATTAGCGATTTTTAAGTGTTTTTGGATGATCATGGAAGCACACCTATATTTCAGAAATGACGAAAACAAACAAACTTTAAAATCTATCTGTCTCATTATCATCAGATTATATTAAAAATGTTTGAAATAAGAAATACTTGTATTAATGGATCATTTTTCCTATCTTTGCCCACAAAATCTAAAATATAATGTATAATCACGTAAAAACAGTTAGAGTATGAAATTGCGAATTCCTTTTTCTTTTCTAATGCTGTTCTTAGCAATAACAGCAACTGCTCAGTTAAATGTGGACTCCATTGGGCATGTCGGTATCAGAGCCTTACCAAACACGAATTACCTTTTGACTGTTGGTTCTGCTAATACAGGGAATGCAAGTATTGGAATAGCCAGTTCCCCAGAAGTGCTGGCAAACAAAAACAACATCGGTGTCGAAGGGGTGGTAAATGCAAATTCAAGTTATACCAATAATACGAACTATGGCGTATTAGGTATTGTGTCTCCAATCAATTACGCCCACGGTAGAAATTATGGAGTGTGTGGTATGATAGGTTATCCTTCTGGAGGAACATTTTTTGGCGGCACAGGAGTCTATGGTACCCACTCCACGTATTTCTATGCATATCCGACCAATATCTATGGCGCTTATGCTGGCTATTTTACTGGGTCTGTATATGTTTCAAGCAATCTGACGGCCCCCAACCTGTTCACGACCACCGACAGTAGGCTCAGCGAAAACCTTGTATCGTTGGGTAATCGAGACAACAATGGTAAAGCAACGCTGGAGAACGTGCTCAACATGAATGTCGTGGAATACAACCTGAAAGGCAGACAGTTTGAGGAAATCCCCGAGAAAGTTGAACCGGAAAGGGCTGAAAAACTAAGAAAAGAGCTGGATTATCTGAAGAAAGAAGATAAGGAGATGACTTCCAGACGCCATTTCGGTGTCAATGCCGAAGAACTGCAGAAGCTTTATCCCGACCTTGTGCTGGTAGGTCAGGACGGTTATCTCTCAGTGAACTATTCCGAGATCGTGCCCCTGCTTATCCGTTCTATTCAAGCTTTAAAGCAGGAATTGGACGAAGTCAAATTGAAGTCAAATACACGAAAGAGGGCATCAGCAACAGGGATGGATTCGTCTGTAGATAATGGCAGAAACATCCTCTATCAGAATAGTCCCAACCCTTTCAAAGAGCAGACCATCATCCGTTTTAAGCTGGCAGAAGATGTTAAGGATGCCTCTATCTGCATCTTTGACATGACTGGTAAAACACTCAAAAAAATGCCCATTTCATCGGGAATGGAGAGCGTTTCCATAGGTGGCTATGAGCTCGGCGAGGGCATGTTCCTCTACTCTCTAATTGTCAACGGCAAGGAGATTGATACGAAGAAGATGGTGATTACAAAATAAGAATGTCATATGAAATTGCATAAACTTATCATTTTAACTATCGTTGGGCTAGTTCATCTACACATTAACGCTGCAGACTATTTCAAATTAGATAAGTCTAACGGGGCTGCTTCTAAAATTGATATTAATAGAGTTTTCACAGAAAATAGAACATTCTCTCCATTCTCATCCCATTCTTCTATTTCAGGACTAAGCATAAGTGGTAGTATTGAAAAAAAGAGTAAAGATTTTCTTGTTCGTGTTATACTTGTTGACAACGATAATCGCGAACATCTTGTTTTAGAATCATACAATATGTTAAATGATGATTTAAACATTAGTATTGATGATTATTGTGAAGAAACAAGATTGTTAAATGGTATCAACCCTAAGGCCATAAAGGTGGTAACAAAAAATGCAACTCTATATTTTACTGATATAAAATTAACAGATAAGAACAACACTAATACCAATTGGGCACGAAATTTTGAAGAAATAAAAAAAGAACAAGTTAAAGCTAAAATAGAAAGAATTAACGATTATAATTTCAAACACAAAAAATTGTGGCGAGCAGGAATCACACAACTTTCTTTGAAAAGATACGAAGACAGAAAACGAATCTTGGGAATTAGAGACGACACCCATACTGGAGGTATAGAATATTACTATGATGGGATTTTTGAGATAGGAGAAGCCCTTCCTGTCAATCGTAATCAAAACACTACATTATATATTGATAGTTTCGATTGGAGAAACAGACACGGAAAGAATTGGATAACTCCCAACAAGGATCAAGAGGATAGCGGCTTCTGCTGTGCTTTTACTGCTGTAGGAGCAACAGAAGCTATGACCAATTTGTATTATAATCAACTTATAAACGTTGATTTATCAGAGCAAGAGGCAGCTTGTTGTAACGGTTATAATAATCCATGGACTGGTATGCCTTTATCCGCTCCTTTATCCTATATCAGAGACTATGGTGTGTGCGATGATGTGGTTTATCCATTCGTAAATGACTCGCTTGAGAGCCTAAATTGTCGAAGCTCGTTTATCTGCCCTAATGAGTTAATAAAAATTGGAGGATATGTTTCTGTAAGCAGAACGGAAAACAATATGAAAAATGCAATCATTAATCACGGTCCGTTAGCATCGTCTATTCATTGCTTTTGGTATAATCCTGATTCTACTCATTACATTATTAGCCATGCTATGCTTATTGTTGGATACGGTCAATTACATGTAGGCGATACTATATACCGATACATTGAACCTAACGGATTATTTAATGGAGCATTTACTGTGAAAGAAGAGGATCCTCGTATAGGATGCACATATTGGATATATAAGAATAGTTATGGTACAACCATGGACGAAGCGCATCAAGGTTATATGCATATTATACACTACAATTATTCAAATTCTGTAGGTTCAACTTACTATTGTTCCCCATCAATAACATCTATGAACTACTCTAATTCTGATATTGTTTGCGAAGATGCTGATGGAGATGGCTACTATTTTTGGGGAATTGGTCCCAAACCATCTCATTGTCCCTCGTGGGCCCCTGATACTCCTGACGGCGATGATTCGAACATTAACTATGGGACACTTGATAGTTATGGACATCTTAATGCATTACCTGCTGGCATCACCATCAAAACTCCTGTGACATATTCATCCAATAGTTCAACATCCTATAGATTGGGCATAGTTAATGGTGGATCATTAACTATTACAGGGACTACAACATTAACAGGGAACTCAAAAATCAGAGTTTGTGAAGGGGGTGCTCTCATTGTAGATGGTGGAATTCTACAGAATGCTGATATAACCATGGTACCAGGTAGTCAGTTAATCGTGAGGAATAATGGTATTATTAATATGGCTTCAGGAAAGACATTTGAAGCTCTAAAAGGTGTTGTTGTAAATATTGAAAGCGGGGTAATTAATTAATTTTTCCTATTAATTTGTACAGCATATTGATAAAAATCGTCTCTTTGCAATAAATAATAAACTATATGATGAGAAAAATATTTATGTTAGTTTTGACAGTACTATTGCAGGTTGATACTGCAATGCCTCAGGATGGTTACAGACCATTACTTGAAGAAGGCAAAATTTTGAAATATAATTATAACAATGGTAGAAAACAATATATGAAATCGCTGAAAATAAGTAACGATACGATTATAGGATACACCTATAAGAAGATTATTGACATATCGTCTCAGAGTATAGAAATGATGCTACGCGAGGAAGGAAAGAAGGTTTATTGCCGTTACCCTAGTCATGATGCAGAAATACTCCTCTATGATTTTGGGAAGGATACTGGCGATATCATCAGCAAAGAAGAAAAATATGGAGAAACCGTAATCCTGAAAGTAATGTCAGTGAAAAACATAATGGTTGGCTCGAACTCATTTCGAGGAATGGAAATTCATGAATACCATGTACCAGAAGGTACTCCAGAAGAGAAATTGAGCGAATATTGCCACGAAAAGGGTTGGTGGGTAGAGGGTATAGGAAGTTACAAAGGCCTTGATTCTCCTATTGACTACCCTGGTAACTATTTCACCTTTTATGAATGTCAGATAGGAAATGAAACCTTCGGACAAACAGAGCTATTTGGATTTGTCACATACATCAAGCCTCTGAAATCTTCAAAGATTGATAGTAAAAAGAATGTTATCTTTAACCTCTTTGGTCACATTGTACAACTACCACAAAAAGAAATCTATATTCAAAACGGAAAGAAAAAACTAAGCAAATAAAGCAAGAATTATGAAAAATATTATTTTTATATCCAGTTTTATATTATTCATGGCAACAACAACCAAAGCACAGTTGATTATCAATGATGATCAGAAGGTAGCCATGGGTATTGAAACGGAGGTGTTTGACCCTTCGCTGATGGTCGGCTATCACAACTACTTCGGGACGTCCGCCAATGCCAGCATCGGAATGGCGGCTACTCCTATAGTTACTAACAGCACTAATAATATTGGAGTGTTTGGAAACTTTGGTGTAAACTCTTATTCCTCTCAATATGGTAATTATGGTGTCCTTGGATTCACAACGTCGAATACCCTCTACAATGGCAGGAACTATGGCCTCTGCGGCATGATTGAATCTACTGGTAGCGGCTTTGTTGGAGGTGCAGGTATCTATGCCGTTGATTGTGACTATTGCTATATTTTTCCGCACAATATCCAAGGCGCATACGCAGGCTATTTTGTCGGGAACGTAAATACCTTAGGCAATTTGACGGCCACCAGTCTGTTTACAACCATGGACAGCAGGCTCATCGACAATACTATTTCCTTAAGCAAGAGTAAAAGAAGCGGGATGACGACGCTGGAGAACCTGCTTAACATGGATGTCGTGGAGTACAGCCTAAAGAGTAGACCGTTTGAGGAAATCCCTGAGAATACCGACCCAGAAAAGGCCGAGGAACTGAGAAAAGAACTAGAATTCCTGAAAAAAGAAGATAAAGAGATGACTTCCCGCCGTCATTTCGGCGTCGATGCCCGCGAATTGCAGAAGATCTACCCCGACCTGGTTCTTGAAGGCCAGGACGGCTATCTCTCCGTGAACTATCTGGAAATGGTTCCCCTTGTTATCCGCTCCATCCAGGAACTGAAACAAGAACTGGACGAACTAACAGATACTGAAAAAAACGAGGAAGGTAACACGATGCCTAGCATGGTGATACCTTGAGAATAAATTCGTATTATTACCTCAGAATAACAAAAACAACAGATTATGAAGAAATTTCTAGCTTTTCTGATGTGCTTCGTGTTGATTATTATTTCAACAGGGTGCAGTAAAGATGATGATTTTAATGATATTGGTCATAAAGATTCTTGTATATCCGGAGATATTATGTTATTAAAATCATCTTACCCTTATAATCCTGGTCTTGAAGATTATATCTCCATTGTGAGACTAAATATGCCTGAGGGAGACGACAAATACAATTATATAAAGGCCGTCGTTGTTCCAAAGGAAGAATTGCCTAGTTATTTTTATTATGATGGAGCCGTTATTGATTTCAATATTACAGAAGTCAAATCCAGATTTCCGCTGGTTCAAACTGGGGATTATCCCCAAACGGTATTCTTATGTTCAATAAAACTATGTAAATAAAATAAAGAGTCTTATGAAAAAAAATATTATAATACTATTCGGACTATTTGTCAGTTTAGAGATATTTGCCCAACTAGGGTATCGTTGTGAAGGAAAATTTATTGAATTAAAACCCAGCACAACAGAACGTTATTATATTCAGACAAGAAATTCTGAGTCTAAACAATACTTAGAGAGAATTGCAGATAAAGAACATCATCAGAACAAGAATCCCCAAAGTGTATATATGATCTCTGAGAACTCCTTTTTTGTGTCTTCTAAATCCAACATGTTAGAAAATGACTATATATCAGAATTGTTCTATGATTCAAAAGGAAATCCCATCTTTGTAGCGCCTCGTATTATTTTGGCATTAAAAGACAACGCACATATTGAGGATGTGATTAAAGGATACACGGAGATTCTTACCCTTGATTCAAACCAAATGCTAAAAGGGATGCTAACCCTAACCTGCAACCTGTCTTCCGCCCAAGATGTGTTAAAGGTTGTAGCAGAATTGGACACTTATGATGAAGTGAAATGGTGTGAACCCGATATGATATCCAAATGTAGACCCCATGATAACAATCCTCTTTTCTCAATGCAATACTATTTACAGAATAATAATAGTGGACAATATGATATCAATGTGGTACCTGCCTGGGAAATCACAACAGGAAATGAAAACATTACTGTGGCAGTAATTGATGAAGGGGTTGAGCCTGACCATGAAGACCTGAGTGGAAGTGTGCTTCAAGGATTAACGATTGGGTCTGTCAATAACTATGGTGCACCTTTAAATGAGAATTTGTTTACTTACAAAGGACATGGAGTTGTTTGTGCTGGTATCATAGGAGCAAGAGACAATGAAAAGGGTATTTTAGGAGTTGCCTATGGAGTAAAAATACTACCAGTAAATGTAGCCCCATACGTTGCACAAGGAGACACATTAAGTGGAATTAGTCTCGATTATGGATGGACGTTGTTTGATTCGGAAATGGCCTATGCTATTCAGTGGGCTGCAGAACGCGCAGATGTACTTAATTTATCTTGGGGATATTCTAATGATCACAACTGTATTATATCTGCGATAAACAATGCCATGACCAATGGAAGAAACGGAAAAGGCTGTATTGTCGTTGCTGCTTCTGGAGACTATTATTCAAATACAACTACAATAGATTTTCCTGCCCGAATGGAAGGAGTTATAGCTGTTGGTGCTATAAAAAAAGATGGTAGTATCCAAGATTATTGTCAAAGAGGTAGTGATTTGGATTTAGTTGCTCCCAGTGGACTTCCTGAAATGCAGGGTGATGTCGTTACAACAGACAGGATGTTAGATTTTGGGTATAACCCTTATCGTGTACCTTCAGGGCCAGATTTATCAGATCACAATTATACTCAGAAATTTGGTGGAACCTCAGCTTCTTGCGCAGAAGTATCTGGAGTAGCTGCTTTGTTATTATCCTTACAGCCAAATCTAACAAATAGTGAAGTCCGTAATATTTTGTTTTCAACCGCACACGATCTTGGAGCAACAGGAAAGGATAATACATTCGGCTATGGACTAGTAGATGCATACGCAGCACTAAAGGTTGCCAACAGTTCCATTTCTGGCAAGACCGTACTTTGCGATACAGCAAATTATGTTATTACAGGCCTACCATCAAGCTATACCATTAACTGGAGTATTAATAATAGCTATTTCTCTATTAACCCCTCTGGCAATCAGTGTTTTGTGACATATATTGGAACACCGCAATATAATGTGGCTAACCTATCTGCAACAATATCATGGAATGGAACAACGATAAAGACCCTCACCAAACGCATCGCGATGCACGGAACGGACTTGGTAGTCTATGGTGAGCAGGATAGCTATGTCTCTCCAAACGGTATATTCCCTTATAGGCAATTTACCATTCCTGCAAATAACGGATTGAGAATGATGCCAAATAGTCTAAACAAGGAAGAGCTTACTAGCAAAGAATCGCTTCCGATAAAATTTATCGAAGACAATACCCGAGATCTGATTCATCCGCCTGTTGACTTGTGTGGTTATGGCATTACGGAGATTAATGGCGGCAATATGGTATATCTCAGTTCCGACCGCTTCGAGGGCATGGATATCTGGTTTTCTGGTTATTACAGTCCAACATATCTCTATCATAGCGAAAACAGCTGTTATGTCTCATTCCAGATGCCATATTATCCTACGGAATACCCTGTGACCCTTCATGCCGAATCTGACGGCGGGTGCCATGACTTCTGCCTGACGTTCAAAGTCGTGCCTCTGCCTGGTGCTTCTTCTGGTGATGATGAGATATGGGTAAATTTAGACGGCTCAATGCTATACGTCAACTTTTTGCCTGTTGACAATATGTCATCTTACAGCGTTACCATCAGCAAAATTCCTGCCGGCACTCAGGTGTATTCAAATACTTTCCCTGGAACCCAAAGCTATTTCTCTGTAAACACCAGCAGCTGGACTTCTGGCATTTACTCCATCAGGATTGTCCAAGGCAACAACATATACACCAAGTCAATTTACATTTAAAATAGTATCGATAGTCTATTATTGGGTCTGGGAATATTGTTCTCGGACCCGATTTTTATCATTTGCAAATGAAAAAACATAGAAAATATTCATAATCCGAATAATTGCTATTTCAATTACTATCAATCTTCTGTCTATCACAAGTCTCTATTAATCAACAGAATACAACATCGCATATAACCAACAGCATCCCTTTTCGCCCAAAACTGAAATAGGCAAAAATATGCATCTATAAATATTTTGCACTATCTTTGCCGTGCAAAACAAATATGGATATTCAATAGTCTTGAAAAGTAATTGTTAAACATTTAATAATTAAGAGCAATTTATGAATAAATATGTTATGTCTCTCCCCTTCCGACTTTGCCGCCTAAAAATAAAAGGCAGAAACATCGGATATTGTAAGAATCAAGGATTAATTGATGCAATAACGTTTATAGGTGAATATCGTGCTCCTTATGAAAAAAATAAAAGCCCATATAAACGAGGAATTGCCTTCATACGTAATGCATATGAAAGATCTTATAAAGAATGGATTAGTAAAGCAGAAATAAAAAGGCTTATGCGCCCAAATTATAAGCGTCGTCATTGTTTAAAAATACCATCAAGAGCGATTAAGATTCTTGAATGTATAGCATTGCACATTGATTTCCCAACAGATTGCACTTCCCATAAGCATTGTATAGGAAAGAAGACCGTTTTTTGTCACAACAATAATATAAATAGCATCTGTTGCTATCGTTACTTAGTATATAACCTTTATGTGCAACTTGAGGAAATCGAAGGCCTTCTGGATCAGAAATCGATAATATATAGTATTTATAAAGAGATAGAAGATAACAAAAAAAAGTGCTGATTATGAATCGTTATACAAATATACGCTACCATATATATAAGGAACTGTCGAAGTACAGGCAACTGCAAGAAAAGCGGGGTTCAGATAGAATTAATGAATTTGCTGTGCCCATTCTAACTGGTATTCTAGTCATTGTTATAACAAGCTCTTTCCAGAACATTCTTGAAAAGAAAGGGATTATTTTCTACATATTTTTCATTATAGCGATACCTGTCATATATATATTGTTGCTCGCTATATTGAAACGTTTTTTCTATTTATTGGAGAACTCTGTGAAACCCAATTTGTCCCCTGTGAAGAACGTAGATGAAATAACATTCAAATCGCGCCAAGAAGAATATGCCGCTAAATTTAATTATGAGGTTACATATCTCGTTGAAGCCGCATATGTTCAAGTTCAAAACTTAACATGTCAAGATCAGCTCCTTTTAAGAATTGGATTGCTTAATATTTCGTTCTGTGTAAAAAATATTTTAAGAAAAATAAGAGAATCTTTGCTTGAGCATTCATGGAAAATTGGTTCAGGTTTTGTATCTGATAATATGATTGTAGTTGTTATGGAAATGACATTTGTAATAATAAAAAGAATGCAAGAATATAGCAACAAAAATAATAACATATATTTAGATGAAATATCACTATTACAAGAAAAGTATGACAGATTAAAGTTGCGAATTGAAAAAGTTTATGAAATTGGTATATCACTACCCTCCTAATTTATGTTGTTTCAAAAATACATAAAAAGAGATAAAAAAGGCATGAAAAGTGTAATTATCTAAGAAAAATGATTAATTTTGCAGCAGCATTAACATAATAAGTCGATTATGGAGTCACTCTATATAAGGGATTTTGGACCTATCAAGGAGATATTTCTTGAAGATATCAAACAATTGACTGTCATTATAGGACAATCTGGGTCTGGCAAAAGCACGTTGTTAAAAGTGCTTGCGTTGACGAGATGGATATACAAGATGCTAAATATCCGTGTATACCTCCAAACGGCAGGCGTCAAAGAGTCACCGTTCAAGTTTAATATAAAGCGTTTACTGTCTGACGATGGCATTATTGATTATCTTCATGAAAATACGCAAATAATTTATAGCCATGACGAGGCATCGTTTGAGATCAGAGGTTTGAAAGCAGAGTTTCGCCAGACAAAACAGGTGAGCTACGAAAACCTTTGTCTAGAAAAGATTTCCTTTATCACGGAGAAACGCAACGTACTTAGCGATTTGTTGGCTCTGAGTATGAAGGAAAAGACGGCACCCTTCTATTTAAAGGAGCTTTTGAGTGAATATCAAACTGCTATCAAGCATATAAAGACTCTTGATCTGCAGGCAGTGGGCGTAAAACTTGAAATCAAAAAAGTAAATGGAGTGGAGTATAGTTTCATTTGTGGCCATGACGGTGAACGTGAGTATAGTGTCAGACTGGAGGACGCGTCATCGGGTATTCAGTCAATGGCTCCGTTAAACCTAATAGTACACTATTATGCACATTATTTCAATCTGGTGGAGTCGTTCAACAAGGCCGTGTTCCGCTATGTGATAGAAGGTGACAGCTTGAAGGATTTCCACCCGGCACAGAATGTGGGTGATATTCCTCGTAAGCGAGTTGATATCCATATTGAAGAGCCAGAAGTCTGTTTGTATCCCGACAATCAACTCCGTTTAATAAACCAGTTAGTACGTGAATGCTGGAACACAGACCGAGACTATGATATTTCACTCATAATAACTACCCATAGCCCATATCTGCTGAATCAATTGAACCTGCTTTTCAAAGCTTACGATATGGGAAGCGATATTGACGGAGCCAACATAAGTTATGACCAGACAGATGCTTATGCTATTGAGAACGGAACCTTGATAAATCTGAAAGTTAAGAACGCCCACTTGGTGAATCCTGAGTTTTTGTCTGCACCGGTTGACCAGATCTATGTTCAATATGAGGATTTAAACAAATTGTCAGGAAATGAGAATAAGTGAACTTCTGTCATCCGACTTTCTGGACTATTATCAAGTGAGGAAGGGAGATATTACCATTGTTAGTCAGCTCATTAGGCGTGAATCTTTTGATATGGATGACGATATGAGCCAGACATCATTTGTCAAGGAGGTAGGACAGGGCAAACTGACTATCATCGGTAACAAGGAATGTATAGAGGTTGTTGCGTATGATGAGTTCTTCAAACAAATAAAAAAACCTGTATTGTTCGTATCAACCCATAAGCATTGTGACTATCTAATAGTCTCGGATGATACAATGGAAAATTTTCTTATTGTGGAGTTAACGTCTGCATTGGGCGGAACCTACAACCTGAAGAAGCCGATTACAAACAAGAAAACAGGTGCAATAGAGTATCCTGGCGGAAAATATGAGAAGGTAGAAGTACAGTTAGCTGATAGTCTTGATACACTGATGGCTGTTCCTACAATTAAGAAGAAAATAGATAGCTATCATAGGAAGATATGTTTGATGGGCTATAAAATTATAGCTTATGATGATGAGGCGATGCGGATTACCCACCCCTTTCAACGCTATTTAGCAGTGGAGATGGCAGAGACCGGCTCTAATGGTGCTATTGTCCATAATGCCAAGATAGAGTCTTTCGGTTTTGAGTATCGCCGCATCAGTAATGAGGCCACATTTTCTTTGTGAACCAGCATAACAATAAAAATGCAAGCCTTTAAAACGGTCTCTTATGTCTACCGATAATCATCTATTGTTTCAATCTGCCGATTGGCATGTTCATAAGTCCTTATAATTATATATGAATGAACCGCCAATATGCCAAAAATCAAGGCACACAATAAGCAAGCCACAATGATTATCTTAGCAGTTCGCTCACTCATAGATTACAAATTATTGTAGTTTTTTCAAGAAGTCCAAAGCTTCGCCAAACTTTTCACACTGTTTGATATATTGGCCATGATTGAAGCAGAAATAGCATCCTGTGAGACGGCTCCAATTATCTTCACCTATCAAACCGTCGTAGAACATCTTGACATACTCTTCCCTGTCATCAGAACCATACGAATCCGAATTAATGACAAACACTGGCTGTAGATATTCAGTAGTGTTCTCAAACAACTTGTAGTATAGTTCAGATATCAAGACCAATTCCACCCCAGCTTCCTTGCATTTATTAAAGCAATCTTTGGGATCAGTACAATTATCTTTTGTACAATAAGGGATGTATGAATAGACTAAGGCTTTCCCTTTGCCATTCAGATACTTCTTCACCTGCTCATGTCTTACCCGATATATATTACCGTCTGCCTTCAAACAGTCCATCTCCACAGCATCCTTCACCCTTGCCTGCTTGTCCTCTGAAAGCTTGGCATACTCGGAATGTAAGCCATTCCCTTCAACTACCACAAAACCTGTGAAATATCCGATTACTAACAGCACCACAAGGGTAACAAACAGGATTCCAACTGATGCCAATGTCCACTTAACTTCTTTCATTTCATCTCCTTTAATATACCACCGTAGGTAGAGATTTCCACCTACGGTGGTTTGTCTCCCAGTTATTGTTGATTCTCATTCAAATATAAGCGGTATCCTCCGAACACTCCTAAATTTGAATTGTACGGATAATCACCATGTGGCAATGTGTAGGATGAAGGAAATTCAAAATCATCGCCTATTTCCAACTCAGAGGGGACATATACATCACCAACAATATCCTCACTTACAATTAAAGGCGGCACTGTGGATCCTGATTCGGGAGCACAATTTAAAAGAATATCACAATAAGGATGCCCAAAATTATCTGTTTGAACAAAGCCTTCATTAGGACTTATCTGCATAGAAAGATCACCCTCTACTGATTCGACATCAAAATCTAATTTACAAATAAAACCGTATCCTAAACAGCGGCCCAAAATATTGATTCCTGCTTCAAATCTAAATCTAATTCGCAATTCATTCTGATTAGGATCAAAAGGCTCAAATGGGTCAATTTCTGTTCTTGTCACATCATCTTGCAAACCGAACTTTTCCTGGTCTGCCAACGACATGAATCTTGTTTTATAAAAGAATCTCTCACTCTCTTCCAACCCAAGTGCCGCAATTGTATCTTTGTAGATTTCATACGCTTGTTCAATAGGAATGGGAACTTCTGATGAAACACTCTTGCATCCACCAAGGGATTCATCACTCTCACATGATGTCATTACTACTACGCAGAATGCAACTGCAATAAATAAAGTCTTTTTCATAATTCTTAATTGTTTAAATTGTTAATAAAAAGTGAACTATAATTAAAAAAGAATAAAGCAAAACGTTGTCAGCAAAGTATCTCCCGTCAAGATTGTAACTTGATAGCCACCATTGTCAGAACCATTGAAATCATACTGGGTTGGCAGATTATTTGGTGAAAGTACATCAAATAAAACAGTCTGACCATTATGGGTTACTTCAACTGTGATTTGTGTGTCTTGTACTCCACCATAAATGTAGAGGATTCCATCACTATAATCATAATAAGAATCATAGACAGGAACTATGTTTGGCCATAAAGGAGTATTATTTTCATCACCCTCATTAGCGAAACAAGCTCCATTCCCAACTAATGAATCACTAAAAACCGGCATTAATGTTGCCACAAAAGCTGTCATCAATAATTTTTTCATTTCTTTTTTGTTTTATGAATTAAACTTATTATTCATTTGGATTATCTGATTTCCGAGTGCAAAATTAGAAAAGAAACAAACTCTTACCAAACATTTTGCGTTGCATTTTGAATGCGATGTTGCATGTCAAAATAAGCCATAACAATCTTACAATCAGGCTGTTGCATTAAATGCAACGACTTTGCATCATCTCATTTTGCAACACTCAGAAGATCATCGCAAAATTTTTGGGGCAGAAAGAGTTGTTTTTGGGATTATTTTAGTAACTTTGCACAAAAGAAACGATGAATAATGAACAAAGCCATTTACTTGTTATTTTTAATCGCTGTAGTCTTGGGGGGCTGTCAACAAAACAGCCTGATGCAACAATTAGTGGAAATTGATAGTACGGCATTCCAAAAAGGAGACCAGCAAGCCTTAGGAATGCTGAATAATATAGTACCTGAGGTTATAAATGATGAAAGGAGTTTGGCCTATTATTGGCTTTTAAAATTCAGAACAGAAATAAGACTACAGAAAGAAATCAAGTCTACTGAAGCATTAGAGGTTTCTATTAATTATTACAAAAAGTGTAATGATAAGGGAAGATTGGCTAGGGCATACGGATATAAAGCCTATGTCCTTGAAGATTTGGGGGATATTAAGAGTGCGATATTGACATTGAAAAAAGCAGAGTTTTTAATCAAAAATGATAAAAATGAAACAGAATTAGCCTTTGTGGTTTATCAAACTTTGGCGGCATATAATAAGAAAGTTAAAGAAAATGAGATTGCACTAAAATACGATAAACTTGCGCTTCAAACAGCCTACCAACTAAATAATAAGGGTAATATTGCATATGCATTAATGGGAATGTATTTATCATATTCATATTTAGGTATCAAGGATTCCGCATTTTTCTATTTAGAAAAATGTATTCCCCAGGTAAAAAATGTACCAGACAATCAACGCTCAAGTTTTTATGCAAACATTGGAGATGCATTGGCTGAAACAAATACCCAACAAGCAGAAGATTATTTAAATATGTCTATTAAAGGTAAACCAAATGCCTTTGCTTTTAGGAGCCTTGCGCGTATATATTATAAAAGAGGAGAGCGCGATAAGGCCAAGGATATGTGGGCAAAAGCTTTGCTGACTGATAACCTCTATCTAAAATCAGAGGTGATGCAAGCCATGTATGAGAGCCAACGGGATGAGGGCGACTTTAAATCTGCCAGTGAAACGGCTATGCAGATAGCCTCTCTCAAAGATAGTATCGCCAAAAAGGAGAAAGAAGCTGACATCCGCGGTCTGCAAGAACTATTCGAGAAAGAACAGCACGCAGCAATTGAGAAACAGCGCTATCATTTATATATATCACTGTCATGCATCCTGTTGCTACTAACCATTGTCATCGTCCTTTATTTATACTACTGCAACTTTAAGGGCAAGGCAGAACTTAAGGAAACAAGGGAAAATCTGGAGAAATACCGCCATCAGCTAAAACTAATAGAAGCGGAGGGTAAAGGTGAAAGCAAGGAGGTTGAACGGCTGACACTCAAAATCAGTGAACTGCAGTCGAAGCAAAATGCCCTACTGCAGAATGGCCGTGAGCGTTATGAGGAAATCATGGCCGGTGGTACTACCCTGAAATGGAGGCGAAACGATTTCACAGATTGTATCGAGTATTACCGTACTATTGATGCTGTTTTCGTTACCCACATTGAGAATGACTACGACCACCTATCGGCTAAGTATATCTTTTTTGCCCTCATGGAACACATCGGCAAAACCGATGAAGAACTGCAACGTATTATGGCCATCGGGCAAAATACCATCAGAGCCAATAGATCACGAATCAACCAGAAGAAACGAGAATAAAGAAACACATAACTGTTAAATCCGTCTTGTTCTTCTATAATCAGTGGTGTTCTCATAAAATTCCACTGATAATTATAATTCTATTTACTTATCCCAGCTCCAAACCCTATAACAAGCCCTATGAATTCTGGACTTCAAAAAGCAATCGAAAGTGTAGTGGATGCCAAGAAGAATGAGTCGTATGAACCGGACCTGGCTATGGAATGCTATGATTCGGCTTACAACTCATACTGTGCTGTTGAGCAGCTTCTCATCAGACAGTAATATAACAGTTCAATTATACTATTCTAATGTTTTTTCTTAAAAAACAATAAATTATACGCGCTCGTATTATACACGTGCGTATATTTTTGTATCTTTGCCCCAAAATTATAAACTTGTATAACGATGGAAGTACCTTTTCAATACGGAAGATTAGCTGAGGCAAAGAGTTTTATAGACCGAGTAGAGGATAGAAAGGAGTTGAAAAACTTTCTGAGTCACGGAATAAATACGATTTTGGTTTCACCGAGACGATGGGGGAAATCATCATTGGTAAAGGAAGCCATGAGGGAACTTGTGGAAGAAGATAAAAAAGTCAGGGTATGTTTCCTGGATGCTTATAAACTGCATACGGAAGAAGAATTCTATAATAAGTTCGCATCAGCTGTTATCCAAGGCGTATCCTCTACCTTGGAGCAGAAGTGGGGAGACTTCCTCAGGTTCATCAACCGACTGACGCCCAGCATTACCATTGCAAGCGATCCGACGAACTCTATTGAGGTGGACTTGAAAATTAACCCTTTAAAAGAAAATCCTGAGGCCATCCTTCAGCTACCCGAGAAGATTGCTATCGAAAAAGGCATCCGTGTCATAATCTGTATCGATGAATTCCAGCAATTAGCAAATATCCCCCACTGGGAGAGACTGGAATCGATGCTACGGTCTGAGTGGCAATTGCAGCATCATACCACCTACTGCCTGTACGGAAGTAAGATGCATATGATGAAGAAAATCTTCAATAACTCCAGCAGCCCGTTTTACAAATTCGGCCAAATGATGCAGTTGAAGAGAATATCTAAGGAATACTGGCTGCCATATATCGTCAACAACTTTGAAGCCACAGGAAAGCATATCTCGGAGGAACAGGCAGAAAAGTTGTGTGAAAAGGTAAAATATAATTCTTGGTATGTTCAGCAATATTGTTTCTTTGTATGGTCACATACGGAAAGCGTTGTAACAGATGAGGATCTGGATCGCCAACTTGATCTGGTGATAGACACTAATGGGGAAACATTCCAGAATGAACTTGACGAGCTAGTTCCATCACAGATAGCCTTATTGAAGGCAATCGCCGCAGGTGAAACACATTTCAATGCTAAGGATGTGGTTGAGAAATACCACCTTGGCCAATCACAGACTATCACAAGGAACAAAAGGACCCTTGTTGAAAAAGACTTAGTCGAGAAGAATCGGGATGAGTACTCATTCGTTGACCCATTGTTTGAGTTGTGGTTAAAACGCGAATATGGGATCATTTAATGTTTTTCTTGAGCCAAATTGATAATTTCAGGCTATTTGTTCTCTTTAGGGTGTACATAGTTAATGAAAATGAATGTTTGCTTTCGTATTGGCAAAACATTTAGAAAATGTAGTCACTTTCATCAGTCTGAGGCGTATCGGCTTCCATAAACATCACGAAATAGACGGGCATATAAGTGACCTCTTCTTCTTGATAGAACTTTCGTTCGTTGGAAATGACAGTGACTGCAAGAATATTATACTCTGGTGTCTTCAGAAGATTATTCAGGGCACTGTGCACCGTATAGTCCTTACCCGATTTGACCTCAATCGGATGGACACTCGTTGTTGTGTGGTTGTCAACTAAATAGATTTGGAAGCGTCGCTGGCATGACTATCTACACTTTTCAATAACTATTTTTGACCAAAAACTACACTTTTCAATATAATTTTCCGCTGCAAAATTACACTTTTCAATCGAAATGGCCAAACAAATCATAAGAAATTTTTATTTGGGCATCACAGTGTGGCCGAAGTTTTTCTCACCTATCATCATGAAATCTTCTCCCAAAAAGAGCACACTTTTTATTTCTTAGCTACATTCTTATAGAACGAGCGTATCTTTATTTGCGCCCGCGCCTTAACAACATACCTAAATGGTGTTTCTGCCATCAGTCTGCGTAAATAGCTTTGACATCCTGTTCAATTGCATGGTAGAGTTCTTCGACGCTCATGTCTGGAGACTCATACTCTTCTATCAGCATGTCTACTTGTTCTTGCAACCATTCACCAATTAGCTCACTGCTTGTCAGCGAAGGATTTATCCTCTGCATTACTGTCTCATCAACTTTTATACGAACTGTACACATATTGTCCCTTTTTGTTTTCGTGGCAAAAAAACAATAAATCTTTGATACATGCAATTTTTAGCAAAAAAACATCTGTCAGCGACCTTAACTTCCATCATATTTAATCTGCTTGTACCATTATCTCTGTTTGTGAAAACGGTACAAAGTTAATGAAAATAATCAAAATACAAAAGTTTTTTGAAATTTCACATCGTCATCCGCTCCATCTATATGATCACCGACCCCATGATCAACAATTTTTAGTGTTATATTGTCCAGAGATGTTAAATAGTAGTATTTTTGATACGATTTTCTTGTAAAAATTTGGTTATTAATAGTAATTTTACTATCTTTGTACCCAAAAACGCCATATATGGCAAAGATAAAAGATACAAATATGCATAACATTAAAGTATCCAAAATCTTAGATGCTCTCAGTCGGGATGGCTGGGAGTTGGTGGCACAGAAGGGCAGTCACAGGCAATATAAACATCCTACAAAGACGGGCAAGGTCACGGTGAATGGTCAGCCGAGTGATGTCATCTGCGGGTTCTTACTCAAGTCTATTGAGTCACAGTCGGGGTTGAAGTTCACATGAACTTCAACCTAACCCGAAGCCAGAGAGAAAATAATATAACAACTTAATTTTTTTATTAATTTAAATTATTAATCGTATGAGTAAAATTGTTATGAACACAGGTATCACCGAAACTGGTTACAGCTGCACCTGTGACCTTCTCCCCGGTTGGGTGGTGTCTGGTTCTGATGATTTTGAGCAATTCAAGAAAGAGGTCAAGGAAAGTATTGACTTTTATGTTGAATGTGCCAAGGCTGATGAAGAGGTATATCCGTCTATCCTCGATTCAGACTATGAAATCATCTACAAATTCGATGTTCGGTCACTCCTCGAATATTATCGGGGAATCTTCTCGTTCTCAGCGTTGCAGACAATCACAGGAATTAACCAGAAGCAACTTGCCCATTACGCATCTGGAATTTCTAAACCCCGACCTCAACAAGCCCGCAAAATTGCCGATGGTCTGCATTCCCTTGCAACAGAGTTACTGACCGTTACTGTTTAATCCGTCCCGTTCTTCTAAAATCAGTGGTGTTCTCATAAAACTCCACTGATTTTTATTTTCTATTTGCTTTCCCAATTATCGAACTCTATAGCTATTTAAGATATGGTTGTAAATTGATATAGAGATAACATTGAAATACTTCAATTATTTCAGAAATAGGAAAAAGTCATTTTAGAATCTGACTAAATCGTTATTTATCAGCAGATTAGATGAAAAACACTTGAAATAGGAAATACTTGGATTCATAACACCTTTCTTCTATCTTTGCTCACGAAATCTCTAAAACGACAAAGATATGAAGAAAGAAACAATCCTGAAATCAATGATGCTGGCATTCATGGCAATATCGGCAACAGGAGTCAATGCGCAAACAACGATTTATTACACTTATGATGCATGTGGGAACCGTGTTTCAAGAAGCACAACCATTATGCAGACCAGATCTGCAACAATGGAACAGGAGACAATCTCCGAGACTCTCAATCCTGGCAAGGAAGTATATATCAAACAACATCCGACTATTGATAGGGTTATTATCAATATTGACGGATGGACTTCTGAAACACTTGCCTCTATAAGTATTCACAACATCTCAGGTTATAGACTATATTTGGGTTCTTTAAAACAAGCTGTGACAGAGATAGACCTCTCAACTTATGCATCAGGTAACTATATCTTACAAGTTACTGTTGATAATAAAAAATACACATGGAAAATCATAAAAAACTAACAGATTATGGATACTATCAAAATTTATATCAGCAACATCCTCGTCTATTTTATTCTTGTGTTAATTTCAACTACCGCATCTGCCACTGATGTGGGAACTCCAAATGGTACTTTTGCATTATCCCCTACCGGAGGAGCCGTCTATTCTGTTGCCATTGAAACTCCCAAAGGCATAAATGGTATGCAACCGTCATTGGCGGTATCCTATAATAGTCAATCTGGCCATGGTATTGCAGGCTACGGATTTAACATTTCGGGAATATCTGTAATAACAAGAGGTAAAAAAAGTATATATTATGACAATCAAGTCACGGGGATTAACTTTACAAACGAGGATGCCTTCTATCTTGATGGCAAACGACTCCTCCTTCAGTCTGGAGGGGCTGGTTACGAAGGTGCCGTCTACACACCGGAGGGAGAACCTTTTACTGAAGTGACATTACATACGAACACCATACAATCAAGTCCATGTCTTTGGTTTGAAGTTAAATCGAATGATGGAATGACATATCAGTATGGATATGCCTCCAACCAAAGCATGCTCATTTATAAGAATGGGACCTACTTCCAAAACGCATGGTATATAGGACGTGCTGAAGATCAACTTGGTAACTATATTACATATACCTATACCGCATATGGAAACTCTGTATATCCATATCAAATAACTTATGGGAAAAACAATAATGGAGAGGGGTGTTTCAACTATATCAATTTCATTTACGAAGACCAGACTTATACCATTCCCAGCTATCATGTTAATGGATGTACGGTGACACTACCAAAAAGACTAAAGACAATCAATACGACAAACGGTGCTTCCACCTATAGGTCCTACAATTTCAGCTACTCCAATATGACTCTGGGTAATTCTGATTTCTCGGTCCTGTCATCTATCACTGAAAAAAACGAGGATGAAGATGCATTCAATCCCATAACATTCACATGGCAGTCAGCATCAGGCTACGCACAAAGTGTTTCAGAGCCATCCGTTCCGCTCAGGCAGTCTTCCTCTTTGGAACTTTTTAGTAGCAGAAGCTTCTTTGCAACCGATTTAAATGGTGATGGGTTCAGCGAAATAATCCAAATCTCACCAGTAACGTTTTTTTCCTCAGATGGTTATTCTTTAAAGACTTATATTTACATAAACACAACTAATTATGATAGAGCCACAAATACACTATCATATCAATATACCTCTGCTCACAATCTTGGAACTCATTTTGCTTTTGATGATTGGTCCAGGAAAATGAGCAGCCCTATTATCCTTGATTTCAACGGTGATGGATTTAATGACTTGATTGTGCCTAATATAAATGTAATAGAAGACCATAACCAAAAATATGTCGATTATAGAATAATCTATGGAAATAAGGATGGAATCTATAATGTCTCAAATTATGAAATTTCAATTTATTCCGAAAATTCACCTTTATTTGCAGTTGCGGATATTGATAATGACGGAAAATCGGAAATAATAACGCTGGAGAGAGATAAAAACGGCTACTCATATCCAATGATGATAACAAGTTACCTAAATTCTGAGACTACTTTAGAACATACACCTTACACTCTTTTTCTGCCTTCTGACCCGACGGAGATTTTTCTTGCCGACTTCAACAATAATGGCCTGAATGATTTAATGGTGGTATATGATAGTGGATATACAATATACTGGAATCAGACAGGAACATTATGGTCTACTACTTTCGTCAGTTTAGAATTAACTTCAGGAACAACGGTAAGCCATGGAGCCAGTGTTGATATAGGAGACTTCAATGGAGATGGAAGTCCTGACTTTTTATTAGGAACAACAGGCTCGTCAAACTGGTATATTGCCTATGGTAATGGTGACGGAACATTTAACAAACAATTGGCAGGGACTTTTGATATCTATGATAAGACAACCGGGTGGGATGATGACAAGATGAGATGCCTAGTGTATGACTTTAACGGTGACGGAAAATCCGATGTCGTCATTGAAAAAGCAGATCAAATCTTAGTGACAAGTTGGGCAGAGTCAATGTGGCTAGCCTCTACGGGTACGGGGTTACAGCAAGTAAAGACGGCATCATCACAAAATTACAGTGATGGGTTACCATCACATTACATGCTTGGTGACTTTACAGGCAGTGGCAGGACGGAACTCATGAACTATGGGTATAATTGTTATAGCGGGAACAATGCGGATGTGGAACCAGTATTACACCTTTACCAACAGCAAGGGTATTCTGCTAAAAGCGGCAGGTTGGTTTCTGTAACAGACGGTTTGGGCAACCAGACGACAATAGACTATTCTTCACTTATCAATAGCGGCAAGTACACACCACAGACCGATGCTATTTTCCCTGTAGTAGACATATCCATACCCTTGAATGTCGTGACAAAGACCACCCAGACCAATGGTGCGGCAAGCAATATCGTAAACCTCTATGAATACGGTGGGGTGAAAGCCCATATGAGAGGCAAGGGCCTTTTGGGATTCTCAATGACAAAGGTGACAGATCAGGTAACTCAAGACTCTACCAAGACAATTCTTACCAACTGGGACCCTCAAGCCTTTTTTGTTCCCAAGAACTCGATAACCACTGTCTATCGAGGCGGACAGAGTGAATCAAGTAGCAATACGTTTACAGTTGTGGGAAAAGGCAACAATAACTATTTCACTTACCTCTCATCTAAAATTGAAACAGACATATATAGCAACACTACCAGCCTGACAAGGCTGTGTAACAGCACCTACGGTTATGTTACATCAGAGGAGGTAAGTTATAGTGCAAACATGTATAAAAACACTATTTACTCCGATTATGTGAAAAAGGGGCGGATCTGGCTTCCACAAACCATCACCGTCACTCAGAAGCATGAAGATGATAACGATGATTATTCCGACCAGACATCCATTACATACGATAATTATGGTCTGAAGACTCAGATTATTGAACATTACGGGAAAGGGGACAAGACTGTGACAACCAATTACGGCTATGACTCAGAAGGAAATATCCTGTCAGAGCTATGTTCTGGTACTGGTGTACCGAATATTACCAAATACTATACCTATGACAGTAATAAAAGAGACTTGTCAAGAGCCTACACAAATCCGAGTACCACTAACATCTACTATACTTATGATGACTGGGGAAATCTACTGACAGAACAGGACAGGACAAATAGTTCTTATTACCTAACGACCACCTATACTTATGACGGTTGGGGCAGGATAACATCAAAAACGGAGCCCACGGGTTTAGTGACCAACTATAGCTATGGCTGGGGAACGAATCTGGCAAAAAAGTATTATATATATGAGAAAACACAAGCAAGGTCAGCAATCTACAAATGGTATGATGCGTGTGGGCGAGAAGTCTTAGAAACCAGTAATGGCTTAAAAGGGGTTCAGCTGACCCATGCGACGACGTATGATTCTAAAGGCCGTGTGTCAATTTCACAAAAGAGTATGGGCTCAGCCTCAAATACGATAAATTATACGTATGATAGCTGGGACAGGGTGGCAACCATTTCCCCAAGTTTTGAGGGTAGCACGAGCTATACTTATGGAAACCGTCTTGTAACCTCCGTCAAAAACGGACAGACATACACTAAGACTTTTGATGCATGGGGGAATGTCAAGAGTTCTACAGACCCAGTATCATCAGTAACGTATTCATATATGTCTAATGGAAAGCCCGAATCTGTCTCATCCAATGGATCAACAATTACAATGGAATATGACGCTGTTGGAAATCGGACATTATTAGATGACCCCGATGCTGGGCAGAGTTCCTGCCAATATAATGCCTTAGGTAACTTGACGTCACAAACAGATGCCAGAGGAGTCGTTACACAAATGACATACGATAATCTCGGGCGTATTTCAGCTGTTACAATTGGAAATGTCGTAACAAACTATACTTATGGAACTTCTGGTAATAGTATCCTTAAACTGACTAAAAAACAATGCAGTGATAACTATGTCCAGTATGGTTATGACAACTATGGTAGAGTATCGTCTGAACAACGTAGTATAGATAATAATAATTTGTTGAATTTCTACTATAGCTATAACACTTATGATCAGATTTCACAAATCACCTTTCCAGGCTCGTTGTCTATAGGTTATACATATGATGATTATGGCTACCGTACAGGAATGACTGCAAATGGCAATAATATATGGAGTATTGGGAATTATAATGGCTATAGTCTTTCTTCAAGCCTTGAAGGGTTGTCTTCAATTAGCAATTATGACAATGTAGGAAGGGTTGCCTCTAAAGTAAGAAGTGGTTCGTCGGTCGACATCATACATCCACTTTCTTTCATGTACTCAAACACTACAGGAAACGTCACTGCACGTATGGGAGTGACATGTAATATGGTAACGGAACAGTTTCAATATGATGCTATTGACCGGCTGACAGGAGTCACAATTCCCAGTTCAAGCACTGAAATGATTTCCTATTTGGCCTCGACCATGAATATTGATCAGGAAACTGCTAATCAAAAGTTCGGTAACTCAACAGAAATAATTGCGAACTATTTAGCAAAGAATTCTATAAGAAGTGGTGGTGCGATGACCATAACTTATGCACCTAATGGAAATATTAGCTCAAAGACTGGAGTTGGTTCTTATTCCTATCCGAATTCTATACATCCACATGCCGTAACAAGCGTGACCAATAGTTCAAACCTTGTTTCCATGGCCACACAAAATATCACCTATAATGAGTTTGGCAAAGTTAGTAGTATCAGTGATAATGGTTATTTTATGTCATTCCTTTATGGCCCAGACCAAGAACGCTGGAAGACTGTACTGACACAAAATGGGGTAACAAAACGAACAACAATATATGCAGGCAACTATGAGAAGATAACGGAAGGTGGCGTAACAAGACAATTTTATTATCTGGATGACGATGTGATAGGGGTAAAGACTAATAGTGGGGCCGTAACCTTCTATAAAGGGTGGACGGATAATCAAGGTACATACCTCCAACTTGCTGATCACAATTACAATGTGGTATTCGATGCAGAATATGATGCGTGGGGAAAGCAGAATGTGCTGACTAATACCATCGGTTTCCATCGTGGCTATACTGGTCATGAAATGCTGCCTGAGTTTGGACTCATCAATATGAACGGCCGACTCTACGACCCGCTTCTTGGACGCTTCCTAAGCCCAGACAACTATGTGCAGTTGCCTGACTTCAGCCAGAACTTCAACAGATATTCATATTGTCTGAACAATCCGTTGAAATATACGGATCCGAGTGGGGAGGTTATTGGAATTGATGATGCTATTTTAATTGGAATAGCCATTTCTGGTCTTGCAAATGTAGCAATAAACTGGGATGAAATTCATAGCTTTGGTCATGGTGTTGCATCATTCTTTACTGGCGCAGTTTCGGGAGGATTATCTGTATGTGGAAGTCCTGTTCTGGGTGCATTAGTGGCAGGAACAGGGAATAGTATTATCAACCAAGGATTCAATAATGGCTGGAGCAATATTAATGCAGAGGCGGTATTCGCTTCTGCTGGCATGTCTCTCCTGACGTATGGAGTAGGAAGTAAGATTGGGACAAATTTCGACAAGATTACATCTAAAATCACAAACGGTATTAAGAATAAGATATTAAAAGAAGGTATTCATGATGCAATAAGTGGAGCCCTTGGAGGTTTCACCGTAGGAACGGGATTTTCTTTGTTCAATGGAAATAATATCGGTCATGCTTTAGGAGATGGAGCTAAGTACGCTACACAGGGTGCTATAATAAATGGATTAAATGGAGTAAATAGAGGTTATTCTTTATATAAAGAACAAAAACAAATAATAAAGTGGGAGATTAAGGATAAAGAAATAGCAGAAATAGAAACAAAACCACTTGAGACACATCATTTTGCTACGGACAAGAACCAGAGATACACGCCAGAGATGAAAAAGATTGTAAACAAATACGGTTTAGATTTAAAAGGGGATTGGAACAAAGATGTTTTACCCCATAGAGGAAGGCATCCTAATGCCTACCACGATTGGGTTTTGGAGCAAATGATATTGATAGATAAAATGCCTAATATGAATACGCAAAATTTTATTGAACAATTCAATATCCATATTAAACAACCTGTAATTAATAATCCTAATATGTTGTATAAGAATTATTGGGAGGGTCGTTAATTAATCGAAATAAAGCATAACAAATCTCAAAGAGTTCTATAATTGTTTTCTTATAACATCAAAATATTATAAATTTGTAATTATGGATATAAAATATTATAAAATCATTGTCAATGGTTATGATGAAGAAGGTGGTATTATTTACGCTCCTTCAGATTGGCCGTATCCTATTGCGCAAGATGGTGAAGATGTAAAAAATTGGCAAGCATTGGTTTTAGAATTGAAAGATGGGGTCTATCGTCATTTTAACCGTTGTGTTGGTGGGGCAAATGTTATAAGTAGTGAGTTTAAAGAAGTATTGACACCCTTTATCTCTGATTATTCTGCAATCGAATTTCTCCCTGTTATTGTAAAAAGTAAGGAATATGGCGATAAAGAGTATTATATTATGCATTTTAAAAAAATATATGATGTTATAGATAGAAAGAATACAATTTACGTAGAAGGAACAGACTCTATTATTAAAGTGCGTCTGGACTATAACAAAGTTAAGGACTTGCATATTTTTAATACTCAACCCGCAGTAAATGATGTGATAGTCTCTGCGAAGTTGAAAAATTGTATTAAACGGGCCAAACTCGGAGCTGGTGTGATTTTTCATCCCATCTATTGTCTCAATGTTTAGCCAAAAGACCAATGGGTCGGGGGTCGGTTCTGACCACGCCCCCTGGCCCATGTTTGCGCCTGCAGGCGGACGGGCGGCTATGTGTCTTACAGGCTAACGGGCGGCCTCGCCTATATGTTCTCGGCTGCACGGCGGATGCGGTTCGACAGATCGATCAGGGCTCCGCGCATCTGCTCGAACTCACGCCATGAAATGGCCATCAGCACGTCACTCAGTTTCTTCTTCATGTCGGTCACGATGACCGGTGGGTCAGGGGACTCTAATTTTGCGCTCTGATAGAATATATCAGTGAAGAATTTGCTTTATCACGGCCAAATCCTTACCTTTGTTGTCAGAAGGAGGAAGAGGCCGGCAGGAAAGGGAAACTATTCGAAGGGACAACAGTCCTTTAGAGTCTATGAACCGTCTTAGTCCTTCCTGCTTAGTTGCAAAGTCCAGATAGAATGCCAGCGGCATGATAGCCTATTTAGAGTCCAAGACCAGACAACTATTGGCCAATTCCTTCATTTTAACGGTACAAAGGTATGAAAAAAATCTTTATTGGCATCGATTTCTCCAAAGAAAAGTTTGATGCGACCCTCATTCAGGCTGAGGGACTGAAGGAATGTGCCCCTAGCGTGCACGAAGTGTTTGACAACAAGACATCAGGCTACCGTCGTCTGGTGAAGTGGGTGAAGGCTCATGCAGAGGGCTTTGCGGCAAATGCCTGGCTCTTCTGTGGGGAGAATACCGGTGGGTATAGTATCGGGCTTAGCAACTATCTTTATGCCTCGGGCTATGACATGTGGCTGGAATGTGCCTACAAGATCAAGCACTCTGCAGGTATCCAACGTGTGAAGAACGACAAGGCTGACTCACGGGCCATTGCAGAGTACGCCATGCGTAACCACGACAAGATGATACTGCACAAGCCTCAGAGTGCCTCGCTGGCGTGTTTGAGAGAGGTCTTTCTTTATCGTCATAGCCTGGTAAGGCAGAAGGTGGCGCTGACGGTCAGGAGAGACGAGAAACGGCTCACACAGGAGAAGTCGGATGCCAGAGCTTTTATGTCTTTTACCAGCAAACACCTTATTACTGAGGTTAACAAGGCCATCGCTAAATGTGACCAGAAGATTAAGGAAATCATTGCCTCTGATGACGAGCTCAGGGAGATTTTTGACATCATTACCTCTATGCCCGGCATTGGTGTACAGAATGCCACGTGCCTGATGGTCTATACGGACAACTTCCAGAAATTTGACCTGGACTCAAGGAAGATAGCCTGCTATTATGGTATTGCTCCATTCGGACGACAATCGGGCACTAGCGTCAACAGCAGGCCTCAGGTCAGTCCTTTTGCCAACAGGAGGATTAAGTCCTTGCTCTCGCAAGCAGCACTGGCTGCAATTAAGTTTGACATAAACGTACACAGTTATTATCAGCGACTCATAGAGCGTGGAAAGCATCCTCTGCTAGTACAAAACAACATCAAGAATAAGATGCTGCACATCCTTGTGGCGATGGTCAGAGACAAAGTGAAATATAACCCTGATAACGTGTATCGAACAAGCAAAGAGGTAAGCTTAGCTCCTCAAATGTTAAATATATAGTTAAATATCAATCAATGTTTGGAATTTAGCATAGAATGCGGTTCTCCGACCTACTTTTTTTGTTGATCCTTTGGATGATTCCATAACTTCCCCCTCCCTCGTAAGTCTATTCAATAGGCTAACACCCAAACCATAACAAAAAGTTGTTGCATGCCTACTCCAGGGATATCCAAGGTTTCATTTTTGTATCATGATTAATAATCGCTAAGATCTATCTAAAAGATCACGGGGTCGGTTCTACTGATCATTTTTCTGCGTTGAAAATTTGCATGGGTCAGGGAATGCGGTTCTCTGACCCAATTTAAGTCAAAAACAACTAATATACAAACGAAACAAGTTATAAACATGAGAAAAGTATTTGTATTTATCAGCATTGTGGCTATGGCCTCGCTGTTCTGTTCGTGCGCAACTATTGTGGCGGGTGGAGACCCCTCTATCACCATCAGCAGCAGCAGTGTGACAGAACCCGTCACCATCACCACCGAGAAACAGACCTATCCGAATGTGACCTTGCCTGCCGTGGTGCAAGTAAAGAGGAAAAAACTGGACGGGCAACGTATTCGAATCGAGGCCGAGAACTACAAGTTCCAAGACATCGTACTGCGGAAGGCCGTTAATGGCTGGGCATTCGGTAACATTCTCCTTGGCGGCATTATCGGATGGAGTGTGGACCTTATAACAAACTGCGTGTCCAAACCCGCACAGGAAGAATACAACATCGAACCAACCTTCAAAAAGAAAGAAAACCAAGAAAGCACAAAAGAAAACGAATTGAAATAAAGGGATCACGGGGTTTCTATTTTTATCGGCGGCTTTTCCCTAGAGATGCTTGATGTTTTTTGCGGACATAGAAGATTTTTCCTGCTTTTGCTTGGAAATATTGTGAATTATTTGTATATTTGCACCATAGATGCACCTTCTGCATCAGAATTATCTGATACGTAAAAATCAGAGGTAACAGTTGAAGTCATAAAGCGACTGAAAATCAGAGTAATATGATGGAAACGGGTCAAAATGAGAAAGGCTTAGGGCACGACACAACGACGTGTGGTGACCCTATGATTTGGTTTCCGATGAGGGTGACGTACTCGCGTGAGCTCAAGGTCAAAGCAGAACTTAATCGATTAGGAATAGAGACTTTCATACCAATGACATATAAGGTGGTGGATGCGGATACAGATAATCCTCGGCGAGAATTGGTGCCGGCCATCAATAATCTTATCTTTGTACATTCTTCTCAGGAGCGGATAAGTCATTTGAAGTCATCAAATAAGGTGTTGGAACCGTTGCGATATATGATTGACAATACTGCTGAGGAGGCGCATACAATCATGACAATACCAGACAGACAGATGCAGAATTTTATGCGCGTGGCCTCCAAGACTGACGATAGTGTGATGTTTTTGGACGACGATAGCGTTGTGGGCAAGGAGGGCAAACACGTCATGATTACCGGCGGTGCCTTTGAGGGTGTCATGGGAGTCATCTGCCGTGTGAAAAGATGCAAGAGAGTTGTGGTGGAGATAGAAGGTGTGTCGAGTGTGGCGATTGCGTTCGTCCCTGCGGGGTTGTTGAAGGAGATTGAATGAATAGCTCATGGTTTATGATTATAACCTAAATTTGGAAGAGAATTGCACAAAAATGAAGAAAAAGTGCAGAAAAAAGGATGAAAGAGGATAAAATTCAAATAAAAACTGTAAATTTGCAGCAAGATTTAAAAATAACTTGAAACTGGTTATGACAGGTATGACACAATATTATCGACACTTTAAAGGTGGTAAATATAAGGTTCTGGCCATTGGGCAGGACAGTGAATCGTTAGCACCTGTTGTGGTTTATCAGGCTTTGTACGGCGACCATAAGGTTTGGGTGCGTCCCAAAGAAATGTTTGATGGTGTTGTTGTGAGAGACGGGAAGACTATTAAACGTTTTACGGAAATAACTAAGGAAGAGGCTTATGAGAAGTGAAGCAGACAAAGCATATCTTGCAAATAAACATAAAGGCGGTGAGGCAAATGCCAAAGGTGGTCTTTATGAGGATTGTTATGCTGTATACCAGATAGTATCGTGCATCGCAAAATATAAAGCGGTTCTTGAAGGTGTGGCTTTGCAGACACAGTTAGAAGACACCTTTGTTGATGACTTGCTGATAGCCCACCCTGACAAGAACGTATATCATCAACTGAAGAATACCAAGAGTTTGGCATGGAATACGAAATCGGCTGATAGAACTATTACTTCTGACTTTGAAAATCAGATAAAGGACTGTCAGGATCGTAGTGAGGCGTTTGCTCTGAAATTGGTTTATTCTGCGGCTAAGAGTAAAGTTGGCGAGAGTATTCCGGAGAGTATTCAAAAATATACAACGGCAGAATATTTCCCATATGAGGAGGATTTGAACGGTCTGATTCTCATCAGTAAAGATTTTATCAAAGCCCTTAGGCAAATATCAGTTAATGGCGACAGCGCTACTATTGACGACTTGGCGAATGTGGCTCAGGTGTTCCTTGGTGTTTGGCGAGGATACGGTAGCAATCGTAGGGTAAGTTTGTCGGAGATTGTTGCCCATGCGGAGAAAACAAAACATTTTAATTTGAACATATTTGCTGATGGGACAATTAGCGCGGCTTGCCGTGAGGTCTTGGATAGCATTGAAGGTCTTCGCTATTATGTTAGCGGAAAAATGTTTTATTGGCAGATGGGGGACTTTACTGGCAGTTGTCCATGGCCAGAAGGGAAAGAACAGGAAATCATTGATAAACGACCAACTACAAGGCGCGAGCTGGTTGCAATACTATAAAAGGAGGGCTTATGAGAACGTTTAAAAACCTACAATATGGTGATGAAGCAGTAATCAAGGCTTCTCTTGAGGCTTTGGCGAACAAAACCACAAGCGTAGAGGAATACCGCAAGTCTTTCCGTGTGCTTGGGGAGAAACTTGGTAAGATCTTAGCTAATGAGTATAAAGCAATTCCCGCAGAGCATACCATGTTGGTATGTGCCTCGGAAGATGCTGATTGGTTGGCGACTGGTGTTGAATCGGGATTCGGTAAGGGCGAATTGAAGAAATCAGTTTATTGGAGTTCGCGCGAGGTGGTGTATACCAATGAGGACGGTTCGAAAGTGGAAATATCGCCAATTGAAAAAGCATACGAAGAACCAATAGATGATTGCAAGTTACTGGTAATCGTCAAATCGATTATAAGCACTTCTTGTGTGGTAAAGACGCAACTGACCAGACTAATAGGGAAGATAAGTCCCAAACAAATAGCCATACTTGCCCCCGTCATGTATAAGGATGGCATCCCAAATCTGATGCGCGAGTTTCCAGAGGAGATAAGCAATAAATTCAATTTCGTAACGTTTGCCATTGATGATGAGCGTGTAGGTAGTGAAGTAATTCCTGGAATAGGTGGTATGATATATCCACGTCTTGGGCTTGTAGATATTGAGACTAAGAACCATTACATACCGGAGATGGTGCTCAAGAAGATGTGAGGGGGCTAGATGAGGTTAACCTCTTTTGTGGTTTATGAAAGAAACAAATAACAATAAATTGCGGCAAGGAGCATTGTTCGCGCTCTTTATAACGTCGTATATACCACTTTTTCTGATTGTGATTGCAAAACAATTGAAAGATGGTAGGGATTATTTGTGCTGGGGAGGCTGGAATAGAGATGCGTTGTGGTGCTGTGCAACACACTTTGGAATGTCGCATGTCCTTGCGGTTCTAACTATTGTAGGTGTGGGAGGAATTATAGTTCTTCTTCGTAATTTGGAAACAAATTTAAAAAACGGGCAGACGGTAAAAGTCACGAAAATAGACAACAGAAATAGCGAGGCTGTAGGCTATATTGCGACGTATATAGTCCCTTTTCTTACCAGCGATTTCACATCTTGGTATGAATGTCTGATTTTTGTTGTGGTAATGGCATTGATTTACGTAATCTATATAAACTCAAACATGATATTGATTAATCCTCTGCTGAGTATATGGTATTCTCTTTTGGAGGTGGAATATAAAACAGTAGGTGATTCATCAGAAGAATTACATGATGCGCTCATTATCACTGACAACAAAAATTTCAAAGAGAATGTAAACTATCAAATGTACCCAATAGGTTTCAAACTATATTATGGCAAAGAAAGAGACTGAGAAAGAGAATCCATCGAAACTTGATGAGGTTCTTGCTAAAATCAAGGAGACACAGGATAAGGACGTGAAGTTGCATTTCATCACTAGAATCCTTAAGAGTGGAGTTGGGAAACGCGACAAAACGTTGGACAAATATGTATTCAAAGTTTATCAAATCGATGTGGACGATGAGATAAGAGGTTATTTATATGACCTTTCAATCAAGGAACTTGAGAGGACATTTGCAAAGGATTATTCATTGATTGATTATGACCCCATCTCCGATGATACGGATCATTTATTCTCATATAGACTAAAGGCAGAAACTTCGTCTTTTTCAGACGTGGTAGTTAATCAGTTGGGTAAAGAATTGCCAAAGGTGGAAAGTATCGATGGGATTGTGTCTGAGAACGAAGAATTGTGGGCTTATTGCATAGGCTTTCTTGATGTAGAAAATTCGACGTGGATATATACTTTCAGGAAAATCATGATAAGTAAAATTGCCATAGATGAGAAGAGCGATGCGAGTAAAAATATTGTGTGGCGACAAATTAGGACAATCTTTGATTCGTCATCTAAGAAATTGACCTTGATGAAGGGCGAGGCCGTGACTTTGGATAAACAGATAGACTGTGTTTACTGGGAGGATACTTTCTATGTGTTGAAAAAAGTGCCATTTGAACAGATTGTAGGACTACAGGAGGAGTATCATGCAAAAGCAATAGAGGTGGTTGAAGGAATGCAGAAAACGGGTCTGATAGATGGTCTGGAAAATGTAGAGGAGGAACTGAAAACAAATACAAGTCTTCACAAGAAACTTGTTAAGCTACAGCAAAACGGCGGGCTGGAATCATTAGATATTCCACGCATAAAGAAGATGGCAAAGGTCTGCAAGCGCTATGGTGAGAAGATAAATATAGGGGCCAATGGGCATGTAAAGATAGGTGACCGTCGGGATTTTGAGACCGTAATCAAAGCAATGTGTGATTACTATAAGAAAGGAGAGGTTTCTGGAAAGAGTTATGGTACCTTCTCAGGAAGAGAACTAAAGGAAGTGGAGACTTGATGGAACCAGACGCTTTTGAAGGAATAATATAAGTGGGTTACGGCGCATATTTCTGAAGAGACGAAAGCTTCGGAGAGATTGAGAAATATCTGCATTCGTTGGGAATAGAATAATAAACATTGAATTCATTAAATACAATAGTTCGGTAAAAATATAGTTAAATTCATTAACATTCAAGATAAGTCTCAAATGAAATTATTTCTTTTTATATTACATATTATTAACTAATAAAATTTGGCTAACACGCTGATTATCAGTAACTTTACGGAAAAATACCACTCTTTTCGTAATAGCAAAAATGTCAGACATTATTAGCCAAATGGGTAGCCTCGCAGAAGCATTTCTGCCAAAGCACGCCGCAAAGTTAAGCAAAAAGTTCAAGACTCTGTTCATCGAAACGTTAATTCTTTATGTTGTGATGCAAAAAACTAATTTCAAGCAGCTGGGCACGTTCGGTACAGCCAATGAGAAGACCTATCGCAGCCACTTCGAGAAAGGCGGCGTTGACACGGTGAGTTTCAACCTCGAGTTGGCAAAGCAGTACTTCGAGGGCAGCATAGGCATCAAGGCTCTGGCCATTGATCCCAGTTATATCAGCAAGACCGGCAGGCATACGCCCGGAATCGGTTACTTCTGGTCTGGAGTTGCAGGCAAGGCCAAGTGGGGTCTTGAGATACTTGGCGTGGGCATCATAGACACATTCCGCCATGACTGTGTCATGCTTGGAGGATTCCAGAGCCCTAACAGCAGTATGCTCTCCTCGGAGATGGTCAACAAGGCCGGAGAG
>Ga0310786_10001177_pt1 | contig 42049 bp, 32 predicted proteins | sample AusTroGonzalo_MG_FD_203881 | JGI IMG/M metagenome (GOLD analysis project Ga0310786, IMG submission 203881) | Bovine rumen microbial communities from tropical cattle in Woodstock, Queensland, Australia - Gonzalo_03 (v2) (version 2) | ecosystem: Host-associated > Mammals > Digestive system >...
CTCACCCTCCTTAACGGGAACAATAATCATTTTAAGTTCTTTATTTTTATTTAGTTCTGACTTTTTCTTTGGGAATAAGCGGCGCAAAATTAGATAAAATTTCATCAAGAGCAAAAATAATGGAGAATTTTTGCCGTTATTTAGGTTGATGAACAAAATGAAACGCTACGTTTCTTCACTCTTGTTCCTGACTTTGGCCTTTTGCGCAGAAATAAAGGCCCAGTCAGACGCCCACTTTGCGTATTACCGTGAAGTGGAGAATTTCTATAACCCTGCCGCAATGAACCGCAACACCCGGATGAACGTGACGGGTTCTCTGGCAATGCAGATGGCCGGATATACCAACGCCCCGGTCTCAATGTACATAGGAGCCAATTCGGTCATCCCGTTCGGAAAACTGCGCAACTCGGCAGGCGTGGGCCTGTTCAATGAAACCATGGGCCTTTTTACCAACCGCAGGCTTTTCTTCAACTACGCTTATAAAATAGGTGTGGGCAAAGGCTGGATGAACATAGGCGTCCAGGGAGGCGTTATGTCCGAAGAGTTCAACGGAGGAAAGCTTCAGATGGAGACCCAGAACGACCCCGCATTCCCCACGGGACAGGAGCGCGGCACAGTGGGCGATCTGGGTGCCGGAATGCTTTTTGTACACGGTGAATGGTACGTCGGGGCATCGGCCCAACATCTGAATTTTCCGCATGTAGAATTCGGCAAGACCGAGGGTAAAACCACGGAAATGGACATCAGACCCACATTATATTTGACGGGAGGATGCAATATCGGATTAAGAAATCCGTTATTATCGGTGCAGCCATCCTTTCTGGTGGAGAGCGACCTGGACTTCTACAGGACGGATCTGTCGGTAAGAGGTACTTACCAATATGATGCCACCCTGTTGTATCTGGGAGTTTCCTACAGCCCTGGGATATCGGTCACCGCCATGGTAGGAGGCAAGATTAGAGACGTTCTTATAGGTTATGCGTATGAGTTCTACACATCAGGAGTAGGTGCCTTGAACGGCAGCCATGACCTGATGGTAAGCTGGCAGACCGATGTGGACTTCTTCAAGAAGGGAAAGAACGTACATAAAAGTGTAAGGTATTTATAACAGACATACAATGAAACTGAAAAACATTGTTTTGACCGGTCTTGCAGCCTTTATGGCTCTGACACAGTCCTGCACAAGCAGCGGCTATGCAGGTGCTGGCGGCGGCGAGGTTACCGGTTCTTCCCAGGCGGCGCTGCGCGAACCGGTGCCGTACGGTATGGTGCTTGTCAAGAGAGGTTCTCTCAAGATAGGTGAAGAGGGAAACGACAGCCTTTGGGGTTCAAACGCTCCTACAAAAGAGATATCGGTAGAATCATTCTGGATGGACGAGAAAGAGGTCTCAAACGCCAAGTACCGCCAGTTCGTGAACTGGGTACGCGACTCTATCATCCGTACACGTCTGGCAGACCCGGCCTACGGTGGTGACGAGTCCTTCATTATTACTGAAGACAAGTACGGCGAACCCGTGACCCCGCATCTTAACTGGACCAAGCCCATTCCCTGGAAAAAGCCGAACGAGGACCAGCAGAGGGCAATAGAGAGCATTTTCTACCGTCACCCTATCACAGGTGAGATGATGCTTGACGTAAAACAGCTCAATTACCGCTATGAGATATTTGACTACACTCAGGCCGCTCTGCGCAAGAATCAGATCGACCCCAGAGACAGGTCCAGGAATACAGACCAGGAGGTTTCAAATGAAAAGGTCATGATTTCAAAGGACACGGCGTATATTGACGAGAACGGAAATATCGTTCGCAAGACCATCAACAGGGAACTGACAAGCCTGTATGACTTTGTGAACACATACATAGTGAATATTTTCCCCGACACCACATGTTGGGTAAATGACTTCCCGAATGCAAACAACGAGACATATATGCGTCTCTATTTCAACCATCCCAACTACAATGATTATCCCGTAGTGGGAGTAAGTTGGGAACAGGCCAATGCATTCTGCGCATGGCGTACCGATTACCTGCTTGCAGGACTGGGCGCACAGGCCAAATATGTACAGCGCTACCGTCTTCCCACCGAGGCTGAGTGGGAGTTTGCCGCCCGCGGACGCGAGAACAACCGCTACCCCTGGAAGGTAACCGGTTCAAAGGACGATGAGGGATGCTATTATGCAAACTTCAAGCCCGAACGCGGAAACTACACCAAGGACGGAAGCCTGATTACCACAAAGGTAGGTTCATACAAGCCCAATTCACACGGACTATACGACATGGCCGGCAACGTGGCCGAATGGACATCGACCACCTATACTGAGGCCGGCATTCTCCAGATGAACGACATGAACCCCGAGCTCTATTACAACGCCGCCGTAGAGGATCCCTATTACATGAAGAGAAAGGCTGTACGCGGAGGCTCATGGAAGGACCCGGAAAAGTTCATCGAATCATCATGGCGCACATACGAGTACCAGAACGAACAGCGCTCCTATATAGGATTCCGCTGCGTACGCACTCAGGTCGGCACCGCCGGTTCATCCAAGGGCCGCAAGTAATTATTCTGAAAATCATTTGATATGGAAAAAATAGAGAAAAAAGGTCTTCTGACACGTATACAGGACTATCTGGATTCACCCAAGGGCAGAATTCTCCTGAACTACCTCTACAGCTGGGGTGCAGCTGTGGTTATCTTAGGTGCTCTCTTCAAACTGACACACATAAAGGGCGCCAACCTTATGCTGTTCATAGGTATGGGCACTGAGGTTCTGGTGTTCTTCATTTCGGGATTCGAGAGACCGTATATTCCTTCAGATGCCCAGCAGGAGGATGAAGATGAGGCTACCCGCCTGCGTGGAAGCATCATCATAAACAATGCCGCTCAGCAAAGCGCACAGAGTGCTCCGCAGCAGCCCGTCCAGGTACCCGCAGGCACTGAGAATGCAAGCCCGCTCAACGTAGACGGTGTAGAAGGCATCACACAGGACTATATAGCACGTGTTCACGACCTTACCCTCAAGATGGAGCAGATGTGCCGCCATTCAGAAAGGATGGAGCAGAGTTCCGAGGAGATTGAGCAGCTTTCACGCAACCTCATAAGCATAAACACTTTCTACGAGATGCATCTCAAGTCTGCAAGCACGCAGATGGAGAACATTGAGAAGGTAAACGAGCAGACCCGTCAGATGGTAGCCCAGATTGAGGAACTCAACCGCGTATATGCACGCATGGTAGAGGCAATGAAGGTGAATTCCCAGATGGGAGCCAAGTAAAAAGGTATGAAGAGAAAAACAATACAGAGACCGCCATCGGCGCGTCAGAAGATGATCAACCTCATGTACATCGTCCTTCTGGCGATGCTTGCCATGAACGTGTCATCGGACGTGCTTAACGGTTTCAAGATAGTGGAGGAGAGCCTGTCCAAGAGTACGGCTAACGCCACAATCCAGAACAATCAGGCTTACCGTGAGTTTGCCGCTGCCGATTCCATGAACCACGAGAAAGTAGGTGAATGGTACGGCAAGGCCCTGTACGTTAAGCAGATATCTGATTCGCTATACAATTTTGCCGATGAGCTCAAGAGACTCATCGCCATTGAGGCGGACGGCAAGGACGCCGATGTGGACAACATCCACAACCGCGAGGATCTGGAGGCAGCCACACAGGTCATGCTTCACCCCACACGCGGAAAGGGCGGTTTGTTGTTTGATGCCATAAACAACTACCGCGACAAAATTCTGGAGATGGTGACCGATCCCACTCAGAGAGAGATTATCAGCAACAACTTCAGTACAGAAGTTCCACTCAAAGTCGGCTCGCTGGGCAAGAACTGGCAGGAGTACAACTATGAGAATATGCCTGTGGCCGCCGCAATAACCATGCTTACCAAACTGCAGAACGATGTACGCTATGCTGAAGGTGAAGTATTGCATACCCTGGTCAACAACATTGATGTAGGCGACCTTCGTGTAAACGCCATTAATGCATATGTTATACCCACATCACAGAATGTGGTTCAGGGCAATAGCTTCAAGGCACGCATCATCATGGCTGCCGTTGACTCAACAGCACGTCCCGCCATCTATATTGACGGCAAGAAGATTGACTCTCAGGATGGTTGGTATGAGGTTCCTGCTACCAAAACCGGTGATTACACCCTTTCCGGTTATATGGAACTCAATTCAGGCAACGGTATCATAAGGCGTGACTTTATACAAAACTACTCCGTAGTTTCACCGCTGGCCACTGTATCGGCCACCATGATGAACGTGCTTTACGCCGGTTATGACAACCCCATCAGCATATCGGTACCCGGTGTGCCCAGCAATATGATATCGGCCCGGCTCAAGAACGGCGGCGGAACATTGACCCGCAGCGGTAACGGATTCATTTGCAAGCCATCAAGCGTTGGCCAGGATGTCGTAATTGCAGTTACCGCCAATCAGGAGGGACGCCAGCAGAGCATGGGTGAGTACACGTTCCGCGTACGCCAGCTGCCAGATCCTACACCGTTCATAGAGTATAAGGATGAGAACGGAAACACCCAGCGTTACCGTGGAGGCGGCACCCCGCTCCTTAAACGCAACCTGCTGGCTTCGGACGGTATAATTGCAGCTATTGATGACGGATTGCTCAATATAGGATTCCGCGTTATCAGCTTTGAGACCACATTCTTTGACAACAACGGTAACGCCGTACCGGAACTGTCTGACGGTCCCCGTTTCTCGGAGCGACAGAAGAAAACATTCCAGCAACTTGGCCGCGGACGCCGTTTCTATATCCAGCGTGTCAAAGCCATCGGTCCTGACGGTATAGAGCGTCAGCTCACCACCTCACTTGAGGTTATCTTAAATTGATAAAAGGAAAGGAGAAAACGATATGAAAAAGATTGTTCTTTTGTTTCTGACTACCGCAATGGCAACTGTTGCCGTTGCTCAGCCCGCCAAACGTCTGCAGGAACAGCAGGCTCAGAAGGAGGCTGAAAAAAGTCCTACAGCAGTGACTATTTCAGACCGTGCCCGCTCTCAATATACAGCCCAGACAGCCATGCCCACGGAGGTTACATGGAGACGCGACATCTATCGTGAACTGGACCTCAAAAAAGAGAAGAATGCAGCGCTGTATTATCCGGAGCAGCCTCTGGGTGACCGTGTAAACTTCTTTACTCTGGTGCTGAATCTCATTCTTGACGGCAAGATCAAGGCATATGAGTACCGGTTGGACGGAAACGAGCTGTTCACTCCGGACAATGAACTGGATGTTGAGAACATGTTGGACAAGTTCTATATCTACTACACCAAAGAGGGTGACAAATACAAGATAGAACCTACCGATATTCCCAGCCCCGAGAAGTACTACATCAAGGAGAGCAACTATCTGGACCAGCTTTCAAACTTCCAGACCCGCGTGACGGCAATCTGCCCTGTCCTGATGCAGAGCGACTTTGGCGAAAGGCCCACCGCCTACCCCATGTTCTGGCTCAACTATGATGAGATAAGCCCTTATCTGGGACAGACACAGGTCATGACCAGCAGTTACAACAACACCAGTAACATGTCACTTGACGACTATTTTGTGATGCGCCAGTATGACGGTGACATATACAAGACATCGAATCTAAGGAACATCCCGCTGTCAGAGTACTGCGAAACAGACTCGGCACTTCAGGCTGAGCGCGCCCGCATTGAGAAACAGCTCGTTGACTTCCAGAAAGGACTCTGGAGTGAGGCCGACCTGAACAATGCACTGGAACCACAGACTAAGGACAACTCCCAGGCAAAAAAGGAAAAAGAGCCTAAGGAGCCCAAGGAAAAGAAAGAAAAAGCACCCCGTGCACCACGTCAGTCTGCATCAAGCGGCGAAAGGTTGTCAGTTCACTAAAATGTGTTAACTTTGCAACCAGACTAACAAATTTCAATCAATAATGAATATGAAAAAAGCTTTGATCGTTTGCAGTCTTGCACTGCTTTCATTCATCCCCGCATCGGCTCAGTTCAGCTGGGGTCTCCGTGGTGGTCTTAACCTGGTGAACAATGACATCACCGCAGTAAGTGAGGAATCGGCCACAAGCAAGGACAGCTATACCGGCTTCTTCTTTGGACCTATGGCAGAACTGCAGATTCCAATCATCGGAATAGGCATCGACGCTTCACTGCTCTACTCTCAGAAAGGCCTTGAGGTTTCTGATGAGGAGACAATGAAGAACCAGTCACTGGCCATACCCGTATCACTCAAGTATTCACTCGGACTGGGTAACTTTGCTGCCGTATATCTTGCAGCCGGCCCGCAGTTTGACTTCAAGATCGGTGACCTGGACAGAGAGTTCACTGACGGCGATGAAGTAAAGGAGTTTGCTCTCGAGCAGAGCACCTGGAGCATCAACGTAGGTGCAGGCGTAAAGCTGATCAACCACATTCAGGCTGGTATCAACTACAATATCCCCGTTTCAAAGGAGGGTGCCTACAAGTTTACAGAGAGCCCCACTCCCGGAACCGTAATCGACCATAAGCCTGTTGACATCAAGGCCAGCACACTCCAGTTCTCACTCACCTGGACATTCTGATGTAATTCAGTCAATCTTTATAAGACCGGCTCTTTTCTGAGAGCCGGTTTTTTTTTAATTTCGCGGACATGTCACTCTATGCCGATTTGATACTTCCGGTTCCGCTCAACCAGCTCTTTACATATCTGGTTCCGCAATCGCTTGAGCACTTGGCCGTGCCCGGCGCAAGGGCATATGTACCGTTCGGCAAGGGGCGCAGACTGACAGGTATAATAGCAAGGACACATAATATCAAGCCCACGGCACATACGGTCAAGGAGATCATGGAGATACTTGATACCGACAGACCGTCAGTACTTCCGTGTCAGCTTAAACTAGCGGAGTGGATGGCCGGTTACTGCATGTGCTCACCGGGCGATGTCATGAAAGCCATGATCCCCTCCGGGCTACGTCCGGACAGCGGTGCGAATGATAAGCCGTATAAGCCAAGAATAGAGGTGTTCGCAAAACCGGGAGAAAATCTTCCTCACGATGTGCCTGTTGACGTGTCAAGCCTTCTCGGCAAGACCGCCACAAAACAGAAAGAGATACTGCAAAACTATATTGACCTGTCGGGATATAACGAAAACCCTGACAACCCCTTGCCGGTATCAAGAAAGACCCTGTCAGACGGAGGCAAAGCATCGGCAATCCTCCGCACGCTTCAGGAGAACGGATACATAGATTTCTACGAACTTGAAACAGGCAGGCTGCCTCAATTCAACGGAATAGTCCAGCAACCTCCCCAGCTTAGCACTGCCCAGCAGAAAGCGGTCGCACAGATAAAGGAGACTTTCAGGAACAGGAATGTATGTCTTCTGCACGGAGTGACATCAAGTGGCAAGACAGAGATTTACATCCAACTTATCAGGGAATGCATAAGCATGGGCAAACAGGTCCTGTACCTGCTGCCGGAGATTGCGCTTACCACACAGATCATGCATCGGCTGCAAAAGGTGTTCGGTGACGATATGACCGTATACCATTCCCGCTGCTCAGATAACATAAGGGTTGAAGTATGGAACCGTATGACCGGGCCGAATCCGTTCAAGCTGATACTCGGAGCCAGGTCGGCGGTAATGCTGCCCATAAGGAACCTGGGTCTGGTAATAGTGGATGAGGAACATGAACCCAGTTTCAAGCAGGAGGATCCTGCTCCGCGTTATCAGGGCCGCAACACTGCCATCATGCTGGCATCAATCTGCGGTGCCAAGACACTTTTGGGAAGCGCCACCCCTGCATTGGAAAGCTACTCCAACGCCATAAGCGGCAAGTATGGTCTGGTTACGCTGACTGAAAGATTCCGCGGCATGAAACTGCCGGACATAGAAATTGTGGACACGGCAGACCTGAAACGCCGCAAATATATGAAAGGGCTGTTTTCGCCCAGACTCATTGAGGCCGTGGGTGAAGCTCTTGAAAACGGCAGACAGGTCATACTGTTCCATAACCGCCGCGGCTACGCAGGGACAGTGCAGTGTCCCGACTGCGGATGGGTACAGAAATGTGACTGCTGTGACGTTAGCCTTACCTTCCATAAAAGTGCGGACATAGCCTCCTGTCATTACTGCGGCCACAGGTACAGAGTCCCCCTGTCATGCCCTTCATGCGGCGGAAAGGCGCTGAGAGGACGCGGATTCGGCACCGAACGTATAGAAGAGGAGATACAGATGACGTTCCCCGGAGCAAGAGTGGCCCGGTTGGACCTGGACTCCGCAAAGGAAGGATACGAATCCATAATAACTGACTTTCAGGAGAGAAGGACTGACATACTGATAGGCACCCAGATGGTTTCCAAGGGGCTGGACTTTGACAATGTAAGCGTGGTTGGCATCCTTCAGGCCGACTCCATGATGAGTTATCCCGATTTCAGGGCTACCGAACGCGCATACCAGCTTATGGCACAGGTGGCCGGACGGGCAGGGCGCAAGGACGTACAGGGAAAAGTCATAATCCAGACACGGCAGCCTAAAGCGCCTGTCCTTGACATGGTCCGGCACAATGACTACCTCGGATTCTACAACTTGCAGATGGAAGAAAGACAGGCGTTCCGCTACCCTCCGTATACCAGACTGCTTTCAGTCACTCTCAAGGGAAAAGACATGCAGGCTGTTGAGACGGCGGCAACTGCCTTGGCCCGCCATCTTGACGACCTTTTCGGCATCCAAAACGTATTGGGGCCCGATGCCCCTCCCGTATCCAGGGTACAATACCTGTACATACGCCGCATCATCGTCAAGACCGGTCTGGAACTTGCATCGGCCACCATAAGGGAAAAAATAAACGACGCCGTGGAAACAACGGCCTCGGAGAATATGCTGAGCGGTGTCACTCTTTCTTTTGACGCAGATCCTCAGTAGGTTCAGGATAACTTATGCGCGTGTGATACATCGTGCGCAGTTTCTCCTTGAAAACATCCTTGACCTTGTTTATCTCCTGCCAGCTGATGGGACAGTCCTCAAAATATCCTTCACGCACCTGGGTGTCGATTATCCTGTCTACAAGCTCTCCTATGCTCTCCTCTGTATACTCCTTGAGACTGCGTGAAGCGGCCTCGACCGCATCGGCCATCATGAGCAGTGCCGTCTCCTTGGAGTATGGGTTAGGTCCGGGATAGTTGAAATCCTTGGAATCAGGCTCCTTACCATGATGCGCCTGGGTATACTTGATATAGAAGTACCTGGCCACACCTTTGCCGTGATGGGATGCAATGAAACCGCAGATGGACTTGGGCAGACCATATTTTTCGGCCAACTCAAGACCTTTTGCCACGTGACCTATTATGATACGGGCACTCTCCTGGGGAGGTAGATTATCATGCGGATTGACACCGTTCTGATTCTCGGTAAAGAACGGTGCGTTATCCATCTTGCCTATATCATGATAGAGGGCAGCGGTACGCACAAGCGTGGGATTGGCCTTGATACATGTAGCGGCCTCCGCTGCCAATGTGGAAACCTGCATGGAGTGCTGGAACGTACCGGGAGCTTTCTCGGCAAGTTCCCGGAGCAGCGGATTGTTGATGTTTGACAACTCCAGGAGCGTAACGTTAGATGTAAATCCAAACAGCTTCTCTATCACGAACAGAAGCGGATAGAGAAGAAGTATCGCTACGCAGTTGATTGCAAAATAGAGGAATGTCCACGGGTCTATGTCGCGGATGTTCTCCAACTGGGTCATCTGCAGCGCGACCCATACCAGACTGTATGATACGAATATGAAAAGACAGGTCCTCAGTATCTGGGAGCGCTGCGACAGTTCTTTAAGTGTATAGATACCGGTAAGTCCTGCCATTAACTGGAGCAGAACATACTCATACGGCATGCCTACTATAAGTGAAGTGCATAGTATGAATACCATATAACCCGTAAACGCGGTTCGCGAATCCAGGAAAATACGCAGCATGATAGCCAGCATGGAGCATGGGAACAGGAATATGCTCCAGTCGGAATACTGGCAGAAAAATCCCACACAGACCGTAAACAGGGTAATGGATCCCAGAAGGAAGTAAAGGATAGAACGGCTTTCTATATCATCAATCCTGTACAGGGCCATATATACGAACAGCACCAGGAAACAGAGTAGCACAAAGACCGAACGTCCGCCCCACGTAAGGAGCTGGAAACGCTTGGAGGTTGTTTTCTCGTTTACTATGTCAAGGTACGACTTTATGATCTGGCTTTTCTGTTCATCCACTATCTCACCCTGGTCTATTATCTTCTGGCCCTCAACCACCATACCTTTAAAGTGGGATATCTCATTCAACTGTGCGGTAATGTCAGCCTCCGAGCGGGATTCGTCATATATTACGTTAGGCTGTATGTATTGCTCCAGATTGTGCTGGAGCAGAGCATAACGGTCATACACGTAAATATCGGCATCGGTCACATAACGGTAGGCGTCACGCACGCTCCTCACGCTTGTGGTCGGGACAAACGACGATGTGTTGCCTTCATAGACACGGAAGAAATCCTTACCTGCAAGCATCTCCTCGTCCGATGTGGATATTATGCCGTCACGGTATACCTTCTCCAGCCGTTTTCTCAGGGTCAGGTATGATTCTTCCCAAACCAGTTTGCCAAGGCTGTCGGAGTAAAAACGGTCGAATCTGCCCAAAGCTGACTCGCCTACGCCTGCATTACGGCTGAAATACGGAGCAAAGGCAGCCCTGGTGCTGTCTGCCTCGGCCTGCCAGACTTCATCGTCCTTCTCTATGGAGAAACTGAACGGCGCAATCAGCACGTCGTAAGTCCATGGTTTGCCCACGGTATAGGAGTAACTCTCCTTGTGTCCGGCGGGCATGGAATAGACTGTGAGCAATACGGAAACGAGGGATAACAGAATGAGCAGATTCCTGTTGCTCTTTACAAGACGCCTTTTATCATTCATTAAGATTATACTCTTTGGTTGGCTCGTAAAAATAAGACATTTTAGTGAGAAAATGATTAATTTTGCACCGCTAAAACAAAAGAGATGACAGAGAATACAGGCAGCCGCCGCGTCAGAGTGCGTTTTGCACCTAGCCCTACGGGACCTCTGCACATTGGAGGTGTACGCACGGCGCTCTATAATTACCTGTTCGCCCGCAAAAACGGGGGCGACCTTATTTTCAGGATAGAGGACACGGACAGCAACCGTTTTGTTCCCGGAGCAGAAGACTATATACTCGAGGCATTCCGTTGGCTTGGAATCAAGTTTGATGAAGGCGTGTCTTTTGGAGGCAACTACGGTCCGTACCGTCAGTCAGAGCGCAGGGACATATACAAGAAGTATGTGGACCAACTGCTTGAGACAGGAAAGGCATATATAGCTTTCGATACCCCCGCGGAACTGGAATCCAAACGTGCCGAAATTCCCAATTTCCAGTACGATGCCGCCACCCGCTTACAGATGCGCAATTCACTGACTCTTCCCGCCGATGAAGTAAAGGCTCTCATTGACGCCGGAAACCAGTATGTAGTCCGTTTTCTCATTGAGCCCGACCAGGAAGTTGAGGTTGATGACCTGATACGCGGCAAGGTAACCGTAAATTCATCCGTACTGGATGACAAGGTCCTGTACAAATCGGCCGACCAGCTTCCCACATACCATCTGGCAAACATTGTCGATGACCATCTGATGGAGGTTACCCATGTGATACGTGGTGAGGAATGGCTTCCGTCGGCTCCGTTGCATGTACTTCTTTACCGTGCTTTCGGCTGGGAAGAGACAATGCCCAGGTTCGCGCATCTTCCGCTGCTTCTCAAGCCAGAAGGAAACGGCAAGCTGAGCAAGCGTGACGGTGACCGTCTGGGATTCCCCGTGTTCCCGCTGGAATGGCATGATCCCAAAACCGGTGAAGTGTCATCGGGTTACCGTGAAAAGGATTATCTGCCCGAGGCCGTAATCAATTTCCTGGCCCTGCTGGGATGGAACCCCGGTGACGACCGTGAGATAATGACCATGGATGAGATGGTCCAGCTGTTCAATCTTGAAAAGTGCAGCAAGGCCGGCGCCCGTTTCAACTATCAGAAACTGGTATGGTTCAACCACGAATACATAATGCTCAAGAGCGACCGTGAGGTGGCCCAACTGTTCAACCCCATTCTGGAAAGCCATGGGATAAAAGCACCGATAGAGCGCGTGGAGACCGCCGTAGGCCTGGTCAAGAACCGCGTGAACTTTATTGGTGAGCTGTGGGACAACTGCAGCTATCTTTTCCAGGCTCCTACGGAGTATGACGAGAAGTCACTCAAGAAATGGTGGAAGGACGAGGCTCCCAAAACCACTGCCGAACTTTGTGATTTCCTTGAATCACAACCCGACTGGAACGGAGAGACGCTTGAACCCAAGGTGATGGAATGGATCGCATCCAAAGGTTACGCCACCGGCAAGGTTATGAACGCGCTCCGCGTGACACTGGTTGGAGCCGCCATGGGACCGCAGATATTCTGCATAACAGATTTTATAGGACGTGAAGAGACTTTGAGACGTGCCCGCAAAGCCATATCGGAACTCTCTGCTCAAGTATAAGTAAAGGATGATAATCTATACTATCGGAATCTGGCTGTACGCAGGCCTTGTTGCTGTAGCGTCACTCTTCAACAGGAAAGCCCGCCTTCTGATCAAAGGCCATAACAGGATTCTGGATACAATCCGGACGCAGGTGGACCCCAATTCCAGCTACCTGTGGTTCCACGCATCGTCATTGGGAGAATTCGAGCAGGGGCGCCCGCTTATAGAGAGGATTCACAACAAGCATCCCGAATGCAGGATACTGCTTACATTCTTCTCTCCTTCAGGTTATGAAGTAAGGAAAGACTACAAAGGGGCTGACATAGTCTGCTACATTCCCTTTGACACCCCCTTGAACGTTAAGAGATTCCTTGACTCGATAAAGATTGAGAAGGCGTTTTTCATCAAGTACGAGTTCTGGCCCAATTTCCTCAGGGGACTCCACAAACGCAACATAGAGATATTCAGCATATCGTCTATATTCCGTGACAACCAGCTGTTCTTCAAGTGGTACGGCCACGGATATGCAAAAGCGCTGACTTACTTCAAGCATCTGTTTGTACAGGACCGTCACTCCAAGGACCTGCTCAAGAGCATAGGGATAACCGATGTTTCCATAGTGGGTGATACCCGCGCAGACCGCGTGCTTGAGGTGGCCGCCGCATCAAAACAGTTCCCGGTCATAGAAAAATTCGTGAACGGTGACCCCACCTTCATTGCCGGCAGTTCATGGCCGGCCGATGAGGAGCTGTTCATACCCTATTTCATGACCAAGCCTGACTGGAAACTCATAATAGCACCCCACGAGATACATGAGGAGCATCTGGCAGAGATAGAGTCACGTCTTAAAGGACGCGATTTCATACGTCTGTCAAAAGCCACCCTTGAAAACATAAAGGGTTACGACACTTTGATAATAGACTGCTTTGGAATGCTCTCCTCTATCTACCGCTATGGACACATAGCTTACATAGGAGGTGGCTTTGGAGTGGGAATCCACAACGTGCTTGAAGCCGCCGTGTTTGACATCCCCGTCCTTTTTGGTCCCAACAACCAGCGTTTCCGTGAGGCTCAGGACCTGAAACGGCTCAAAGGAGGCTTTGAGATTACCGACGCCTATTCCCTGCGTGTACTGATAGACAAGTTCATCAGTGATCCGGGCGCACTCAAGAAAGCAGGCCGGAATGCAGGCGACTATGTCCGCAGCAGCAGCGGAACGTCAGAACGTATCCTGGGAGAAATCGGACTGGATTAATCTTCTTCCTTATACCAGCCGGCATACATGTGGTAGTCACGTGCTATGCGCTGGTTAATTTCCTTGGCCTGTTCAGGATCAACATCCTTCACGTATTTGGCGGGAACTCCTGCCCAGATGGTGTTTGGAGGAATGACCGTCTTGCTTAAAACCACTGAACCGGCGGCCACAATGGCACCCTCGCCCACTACAGCATGATCAAGAACAACTGATCCCATGCCTATAAGGGCGTTGTCCCTTATCTCGGCACCATGGATGGTCACGTTATGCCCTACCGATACGTTATCGCCTATTACAGTAGTTGAACGCTGATAAAGCGTATGGATAACCGTACCGTCCTGGATATTGGTTCCGTTACCTATACGGATGGAGTTTACGTCACCGCGCAGGACAGTCCCAAACCAGATACTGCATCCGTCACCTATGACAACGTCACCTATGACTGCGGCATTGTCGGCAAGGAAACAGTCATCACCTATCTTGGGGATAAAGCCCCGCACTGATTTTATGATTGCCATATATGGTTTTATTGTTGTTTTCCAATGCGAAAATAGTGCAACTTTTCTGAATTTATATACCAATCAAACAAGTAATTGATTACTTTTGTGGTCCAAGACAAAAATAACGGACTAATATACTTAAAACAGCTATGAAGTTTTTGACAAATGAGAAACTGGTCATCTCTGGCGCAGCCGGTATGATCGGATCAAACATGGCTCAGACAGCCATTATGATGGGACTTTCATCAAACATCTGTCTTTATGATGTTTATCTGCCCGGTCTGGAGGGTGTGGTTGAGGAACTCCGTCACTGCTCATTCCCCGGCGTGAACATCACCTTTACCGATAAGGTTGAGGAGGCTTTCAAGGATGCCAAGTACATGGTTTCATCAGGTGGTGCACCCCGTAAGGCCGGTATGACCCGTGAGGATCTGCTGGTAGGCAACGCCAAGATAGCCGAGCAGCTGGGTAAGGACATCAAGACCTATTGCCCTGACCTTAAGCACTGCGTAATCATCTTCAACCCGGCCGATATCACCGGTCTGGTAACTCTGGTTTACTCAGGTCTGAAACCTTCACAGATCACAACTCTCGCAGCTCTTGACAGCACACGTCTGCAGAGCGCACTTGCCAAGCATTTTGGCATTGCTCAGGATAAGGTTACCACAGCACGTACATACGGTGGTCACGGCGAGCAGATGGCAGTATTCGCATCAACCGCAAAGATTGACGGCAAACCTCTGACCGACATCATCGGCACTCCCGCTCTTACTAACGAGCAGTGGGCCCAGATGAAGCAGGATGTCATCAAGGGTGGCGCCAAGATTATCGAGCTGCGCGGACGTTCATCATTCCAGAGCCCCTCATTCGTTTCAATCGAGATGATAGGTGCAGCTATGGGCGGACAGAAGTTCGAGTGGCCTGCAGGCTGCTACGTAAACAACTCACAGTTCCAGAATGTGATGATGGCTATGCCTTCAACCATTGACGCTACCGGCGTTCACTACACCGACGTTAAGGGTACCGCCACCGAGATGGCTGATATCGAGGCCAGCTACAAGCACCTCCAGGCCATGCGCGACGAGGTTATCTCACTGGGTGTTCTCCCCGCAGTAAGCGAGTGGAAGAAGTACAATCCCAACCTCTGATAAACGACTCAGGATCAAAAGAGAGCGTGCGGATTTTTCCGTACGCTCTCTTTTTTTTTAGGGCAAACGGACGGATGAATAAAAATTAACTAGATTTGTAAGATAAATACCGTTTCCGATTATGAGAAAATCCATCATATCCGCATTACTACTGATATACACAACGCTGCTATGGGCAGTAAACGGCGTATCAATATCGCAAAGTACCATTGGCAACGGCCTGGAGAGCCAGACACTTAATGTACTTGCCAAAGACTGGCAGGGACGTTTATGGGTAGGATCCAATATAGGTATTTCTGTCATAACAAACGGAACCGTAACCAATATCAGGGACATTGCATCGGAAGGAGGACGTGTCATGCTGGGCAACGTCAACAGCATTGTATGCACGGAAACCATTCTTATGGCATGTGAAGACAGGATACTGCATTATAACCATAAGGAAGGCTACGCCATAACCCTGAGATATGAAGACCGTATACTGCACACCAAGGATTTTCTGCTTGAAGGCAATACCGCCACGTTTTATGACGCCGACATGCACTGCCTGTTCTCATATGATATGGAGAAACAGGAGTGCAGGATTGTCTCTTCATTCAACGGTCAGGATGAATACAATTTTGCAAGAATACTGCGTTCCGAATCCGACTCTTCAGTTATCTACCTGGCCGATGATGTGTTAGGACTATACCGTTTTGACCGTAATGCAGGTTCTCTCCGTCACGTTTCAGGTACGGCACATCCCATAAACGCCAAAGCCACCGCGATTGACCAGACCAACGTCATCTGGCTGTCCGTTCCGCAGGCCGGACTGAAAGGATACCACATAAAGAGCAATTACGAACAGGTGGCAGAGTACAACACAAAGAACTGTGACCTGCTTTCCGATGAGATATCCCTGATCACCCCGCTTCCCGACGGCAATCTGCTTACATGCCATTCACAAGCCGGAATATGCGTAATTGAACGTAAAAGAGTGGCCAATGACAGGGCAAACGTCAGCATAATTAGCAACCTTAAGAACGTCACCGCCACCCTGGTGAATTCCGAAGACAGGGAAACCCTTTACGCCACATCCGGTTACGGTCTGGTATCAATGAAAAAGACCTTCATTGGCCAGATACGTCATCTTTACGAGCATGAAGACGGCATTATCAGTTATGACAACTACATATCGGCCTTTGAGGAACCCGAAGGAACCATTATCATGGGCACCATGGTGAACGGACTGTGCAGGCTCAATCCCACCACGCACGAAAGGACGGCGTTTAAAGGAACGGAACAGCTCACCATAAACTCAATGTGCAGGTTTGACGACAACACCATCCTTTTGGCCGATACACGGAAGGGACTGATGCTTTTCAACCGTGCACAAGGCCGGATTACATCCCTTTCACGTTATCCTGAGCTGGAATCCCTTTCCAATGCCAACCTCAAGAATCTGAGGATGGTCACGACCGATGACGGGGACATATTCATATTCAATGTAGGCGGGCGTCATTTTGCCTTCAGAAAGAACACCGGAAGGCTTGAAGAGATGGCCCTGCTCTCCAAGGACGGCCAACCCGTAGAAGCTGTTGACAAGGTGTGCTCCACCCCTTATGCGGTTTACGCAACATATATGGGATCTATCATTGAGATAGACTTCAACACTCTTGCCAACAAATGCATTTTCTATAACAAGGACAAGGTTATACACAACATAACGTCAATTGATGCAAGTTCCAGCGGCGAATTGTTCTTTACGGAGCCTGAGGGACTTCACCGGTACGACCCACGCTCCAACTATGACGAGATTCTGGTTGAGACATGGGGCAACGGACGCTTCATGAACGTAGCCGTGGATACAAAAGACCGTATATGGTTTACCACAACCAACGAATACATACAGATGTATGACCTGGGTAAGAAAGAATTGCTTTTATACTCCGTTGAGGACGGAGTTCCCAGTTCCCGTTTCCTGAATTACTTTTCAATCTGCACCCAATCAGGATTCATACTGTTCCCCGATGCGGACGGAATGGTCACCGTAAACACAAACGGCGGACTTATGTATGACACCCCTCCCGTAAAGGTAACATGCATTGCCGCATTTACCGACAAAAAGGAGATATCTGAAACTGAAATCAGGAATTCACTTCAACACCCGTTCAAACTTCCTGTCAAATACAAGGAACTCCATATTGAGTTCTCGGCCAACTCCTTTAACCCCACATATCCCCATCTGCTCATTTACAGTATCTACAGAGACAATATGCTTGTCAAGTCCATAAATACCACCAATACCGTCATTACCTTGCCCAGACTGGACAACGGAACATACAGCGTGGTCATAAGACAGGCATACCGCAAAGGACTCAGCGAACCTGAGACTATCCTCATGTTCAAGATTCCCAAGTCATTCCTGAGCACAGTGCCCGGCGTCCTTTTTGCCTTGATGCTAATGCTGCTGTTCGGTTATTCCATTGCCAAGTTCTCCAGCAGTATAGAGAAAAACAGGATGGAAAAGGCAATGGCTGCACAGGATATCAAGAACAGGGAGGACAAGATTGCATTCCTCTCAAATATAGCCCACGAACTGCGTACCCCGCTTTCACTCATATACAATCCCGTAAAGGATTTCCTGCAGGAAAAGTCTGTTGACGGAATTGACTATGAACGTATGGAGCGCATATTCAACCAGGTCAACAAGATGACCGTCATGGTCAATATGATTCTTGACAGCAGCCGCGCTGACGTAAACAAGGCCGACATCCTTATTGAAGAGGTAAACCTGAATGAATGGATCAATTTCCTGCTGGAGGATTATCGCATAGACTGCTACGGCAAGGGATTCAGCCTCAAGTTTATAATGGACAACACAATTGGTGTTGTTTCCATTGACAAGAGAATTGTAGAGACCGGATTGTCAAACATGGTGAACAACGCCATAAAATACAGCAAGAGCGGTACCACTATAACGGTTAGCACCGAACGTGCCGGTGACATGATAAGGGTATCGGTAAAGGATCAGGGACGAGGATTCTCCTGTGACCCAGAGGATCTGTTCAAACGATACTACAGGGAAAACACCGAGGAGAGCATTCCCGGCTACGGACTGGGACTTCCGTATGCACGCCTCCAACTCAGCCTCATAGGCGGGAACATGTCGGCTATGAACAACGAGGACGGGGTTGGCTCGACGTTCTACATGGAATTCCCGGCAGTTGCCGACAAAAACGGCGCACCTGTCACATCATCGGATCATGGAAGCGCTTCTGACGCCCAGGGTCAACAGGCCCACAATGACACCCAGGAGGGTATGGCACAGGATTTTGACACCAACGAGATGACCATACTGTTTGTATGTACCGATGACAATGACCTCAACCTGTTCAGAAATGAATTCAGTGACACGTTCCGGAATATACTCACGGCTAAAGATGGAAAGGAGGCATTGAGCATTCTTAAACACCAGAATGCGGATCTGGTAATTAGCGACACCGATATGTCACGGATGAATGGTTTTGAATTATGCCGCTCCATCAAAGGCTCTCTGGAGACAAGCCACATTCCTGTAATTCTGCTTACCTCCAGGACCGATTCAAGGAACAAGGCTCTTGGATATAAGATGGGTGCCGATGCCTTCATTCCCAAACCGTATGACCTTAAGCAGATGAACGCCATAATACGCAGTCTGCTGGGAGGAAGGTTTGAGATCAAACGCCAGTATAACTTCGGATTCTTCAGCAAAATGAACCCCGACCAGACCTTCAGTATTGCCGATGAGGAGTTCATACGCAGCCTGAACTCTCTCATCGATGATAACATTTCCGATAGCACCTTAACTAACGATTTCATAATCAAGCATATGAAGTTATCAAGTTCTGTAATATCCATGAAGATGAACAGACTCTTGGGGACAGACTTGACCAATTATATCGGAAGGATAAGGATAAGACTTGTCAAGGACAAACTGATAGATATGGACAAGGATCTTGAGACCATTGCCAAGGAGACCGGCTTCAGCGACGTGGAGGCCATGAACAAAGCCTTTAAGCGAGAAACAGGCAAAACTGTATATGAAGTAAGGGATTTATAAGTGTTTCAACTCATTTGTTCATTCAATTCATATTTACTACATTAGCGGAACATTCATATAATCGGGTCATATGAAAAAGAGGATTCTGACATTATTGTTATCGGTCGTTTCAATTCTGAACATCAGCGCCCACTACACCCAGGAAACTCAGATAGATACAGAAAAGGGTCTCAGCTGCAATGCTGTCAAGACTTTTTCACGTGATATTTACGGACGGCTATGGGTTGGGACAGTCAACGGCGCGAACCTTATCTCAAACGGCACCATCCGTCAATACCAGTATTTCACCGTTGACGGCAATGACATCGTGTCCGGTGACGTCAAGTCAATAGGCAGTTCCAGAAGGGCCATAATAGCCACTACAAACCATATAGTCGATTTTGACCCTGACAACGATTCTACCCGCATTGTCACCTATGAAAACAAGACCATACGGACTGATTACATCCTGATGAAGGGAGACTCCGCCTATTTCTTTAACGTACCCTTGTGTGCAGTAATGATGTATGACCTCACCAACTGCACCACACAGATTGTGGCTCAGTTTCCGTCGGAGCGTCAGTTTCATTTCAACAAGATACTTCAGGCATCAAATGACCCGAATCAGCTGTTGCTTGTAGAAGATGACCGTGGCATATATCACCTGAACATCTCCACCGGAACCCTTACGCATCTGGACCAGCTTGGCTTTAACGTAAACAGCAGGGTTACATTCATTGACTCCAAGGATATTCTATGGGTTGCATATAAAGACAAAGGCATTACCGGATATTATGTAAAATCCGGTTTTGACATGATAGCCCATTATGACGCCTCCAATTCCGGTATGCCCGAAAACAACGTCACATGTCTTGCAGAGATATCGGACGGAGACCTGCTCATCTGCACGGTTGACCACGGAATATGCATTCTCAACAGAAAGACCGGAAAGACCGACAGCGAAATGTTTGACAATTTAGGTTCCATGCACGTGCTTTGTCTGCTGGTCAACAACGATGCTGAAAGTGAGGTCATTCTGGGAACGCTTCACCGCGGTGTCATAACCCTTAAGCGCTCGTTCTTTCACAACCTGAACAGCACTATACTGGATCACGGCAAAGAAACTGCCAGCATTCCCATTTCAGGATTTCAGGAGAGTGACGGTACGCTTTGGTTCGGATCCGGCGGGTTCGGCGTGAGCCGGTTTGACGAAAGCAATGAAAAACAGACCTATTTTCCCAGTACAAACGGAATGAGAATATCCGGTATCTGCAGTTTCGATGACAGGAACCTGCTCCTTACAGAACGTTCACAGGGACTGTTCCTCTTTGACAAAAGAAGAGGTACCGTTATGCCGGCCCGTTTTCTTGCCGATGCCGGAATAAGCATATCCTCATCCAGACTTACCAACCTCAAGACCATTTCAACACCCGACGGGGACATAATGCTGTTCAACTGCAACGGCCGTCACCTTATCTACAGGCGCAACATCAAGGAAGTAAGGGAGATAGTGCTTCAGATGAACGGCGAGGAGAACAGAGGAGTCGTCGAGGATATTCAGGTCCGCCCGTCACACGCCACAGTAGTCTGCAACGGATGCATCTATGAGATAGACTACCGGACCCTGCTGGCGCGACTCATCTACCAAGGGCATGATGACGGACACAGTGACATCTCACATGTGGTTGAGGATTCCCGCGGCATAATATGGGCATGCTCGCCCGATGAACTGATCAGTTATGACCCCAGGGCCAATAAACTGTCAAGAGTGATGGTCAAGAAAGATTATGGAGTGTTCCTTTCCATGTCAATTGACCGTCATGACCATCTTTGGATTACTACAGACAAAAGCTTCATGCTGATGTTTGATACCAATGAAAAAGAGATTGGCGAACCCTTTACTTACTATGGCAGGGATTGCGGAACCATGCTGAACTTCCTGCCTGGATTCTCTATGGTATCGGCCAATGGATATGTCTATTTCCCCAACACATCCGGTCTTATGGTTATTAACCCGGACGATGTCAATATCCGCTACAACAGCAATCCCAATCCGCTGACACTCACAAAGATTGTACTTGACGGAACGATATACGAGAGTTCATCGGGAACACCCAACAAACCGCTTAACATTCCCAACAAATTCTCTCTGCTGGGCGTTCATATTGCAATTAACCAATTCAATCCTACCAGCCCCATATCGCTCAAATATACCCTTCTCAAGAAAGGACGTCCCTATCCTGTAATGGAGACGGTTACAACCAATACAGAACTTGATATTCCCAAATCCACACACGGCTCGTTTACCCTTACCGTATGCCAGCGCACAATCCAAGGTTGGAGTGAGCCGCAGGAGGTCATCTCCTACAATGTGGCACGGCCATTCATTATGACTGTTCCCGCATACCTTCTTATTATTGCAATCATCATTTCCATAAGCGTCACTATATCAAAGGTAGGTATCAGTCTTAAGCAGATTGACATGGACCGCGCCATAAACGCCCAGGAAAACAAGCATAAGGATGACAAGATATCACTGCTATCCAACCTGGCGCACGAGCTCCGCACGCCTCTTTCCCTGATATATAACCCTGTCAAGGATATGCTTGAGGAGAAGGCGGTAAGAGGAATTGATTATGAGCGTCTGGAACGTATCTTCAACCAGGTCCAGAAAATGACCGAAATGGTCAATATGATCCTGGATAAAGGAACCAATGACGTGAGCAAGAACGATATCGTCATAGAACAGGTTGACCTGAACGACTGGCTTGCCAAAATCATTGAAGACTTCAAGATAGACTGCTATGCCAAAGGCCTTAAGACCCAGTTCGTTCCCATGCCCGGACTTGGAAAGGTAGATATAGATGTCAAGATGATTGAAGTAGCCGTCAACAACATCATGACCAATGCCATCAAATACAGCGACACAGGCACTATAACCGTCTCAACCGGACACGAAAGAGGTAAAATCCTGATCAGGTTCCACGATGAAGGACGCGGATTCACCTGCCGTCCCGAGGAGCTGTTCAAACGCTATTACAGGGAAAATGAAAATATACCCGGATACGGACTTGGACTGTCACATGCCAAACTGATGATAGACACTCTGGAGGGTAATATCATAGCCGAGAAGAATCCCGGACCAGGCTCCACTTTCACCATAGAGATTCCCGACAATCTGGCCGAGAGGTTCTCAAAAGCCAAAGCTCAACCGCAGGTAACGCCTGTTATGGCAACAACATCAGACTTCGATGACATAGAAGAGCCGACACAGACTGACGAGGTTGAGTTTGACACCAAGAGCATGACACTTCTTATTGTTGATGACCAGGATGATATCCTGCAATTCATCAAAGATGAGTACTCTCCGCTCTTCAAGACAATCTATACCGCCCATGACGGTAAAGAAGCCTTGGATATTGTCCGTCAACGTATGCCCAACGTGGTGGTCAGTGACATTATGATGCCACGCATGAACGGATTCGAGCTCTGTAAAACCATCAAGACAGACCTGGAGTTAAGTAGTATTCCTGTCATACTTCTCACATCACGAAGCGATCCCAAGAATCAGGATATGGGTTACAAGATGGGAGCCGATTCATTCCTGCCCAAACCGTTTGATTCAAAACTCCTTTACAAGATCATAAGGAGTCAGCTCAAGAACAGGTTTGAGATAAAGCGTCAGTACGCCACATCATTCTTTACCGCCATTTCCGAGGATCAGACATTCAGTGCAGCCGATGAGCAGTTTGTTCTCAAGCTTAACCGTTTCATACGCGAGAACCTGAGCAACACCATGCTTGGAGTGGATATGATAGTGGAGCACATGAACGTATCCCGCACCACTCTCTTCAACAAGATGAACGCCCTGGTAGGCGCATCCACCAACAAGTATATACGCCGCATAAGGATTGATGTAGCCAAGGAGATGCTGGCCAAGACCAACAAATCAGTCGGCACCATAGCCGAAGAAACGGGATTCTCCGAGAGTCAATACTTCAGCACCGTATTCAAACAGGAGACGGGTATGACGCCTTCACAATACAAAGACTCTCTCCGAAAGGCTTAACGTTGTTACGTTTTCCGTACTACTCCCGGATGGCTTTCAGCAAGGTTTGCAAAGCGATCCGGGAGTCTGTTTAAGAAGACCCTTCATCTCAAGACTGAATAAGATGGTTGAAAGCTTGGGATAAGGGATGTTCAGCTCGGATATCAATGTGCTTATATATACTCCCTGGGCTTTTAGGCGTACTCTGTCATAAACCAGCTTCTCCTGCTCCGTAAGGTCCGGAAACAGCTCTTTCTGCACAGCTTCTTTCCGCTTCTGGTCATTCCAGTTCATGGCATTGACCAAATCAAAAGCCGATGTTATCAGACCGGCACGATTGTCCCTGATCAGTTCATTACAGCCCACGGAATAAGGGTCACCTACACTCCCTGGAAAAGCAAAGCACTCCCGGCCATAGCTTTGGGCTATCTCCGCGGTTACCAGAGACCCGCTCTTGGCTGCTGATTCCACTACCACCACAACATCAGACATACCTGCAATTATACGGTTACGTCTTACAAAATTATGTCCCAACGGAACCGTTCTGGACATGAATTCCGTAGTAAGCCCACCGTCAGTAAGCATCTCCTTGGCTGTACTGCGGTGACAGGACGGATATATCATATCCAATCCATGAGCCAACACGGCAATAGTTGGTAAGCCCTCCTCCAGGGCGGCTCTATGAGATTCTATGTCTATGCCATACGCCAGGCCGCTGACGATGGTTACGTCAGGACAGAGCTGATGTAATTCCTTAATAAAGGTGTGGCACATCTTGCGGCCATAATCCGTGGCCTTTCTTGTTCCTACAATGGCAACCATCCTGGTTGCATTGTAATTGACGTTGCCCAACGAGAACAAAACAAGGGGAGCATCGTTACAGTCCATCAATCGTGCAGGATAATCAGGATCAGCGGGAGTTACGCATCTTATACCGTGTCTTTCAATAAACTCCAGTTCTTCACGGATAAAAGAATCATACCCGGAATCACACAACGCATCTGTAATCTGCGTGTCGATTCCGGGTATGATTTCTTTAAGATGTTCGCGATTCCTGAAGATCTCCTGCGCGCTGCCTAACTGTTCATACAGATATTTGGCACCTATACATCCCAGTCCGTCTATTCTGTTTAGAGTGAGCAGCGCCGTCAGTTCATCTTCCGGCATGTGTTCAAGCGAATTCTATCTGTCTGTTGATCAGAGAGCGCTTACAGCATCCTGATACTTGGCGAACTCAAGATCCTTCTGAGCCTTCTCCTTAAGTGAAGAGTCAAGGCTTACAGCCTTCTTGAGGTTCTGAGCTACAGCAGCAGCATCGTTGGTACGGGCAGCAGCTACAGCTGACAGGTAAGCAGTATTTGCATCCGGATTCTTAACAGCTGCCAGAACCTTCTGAGCACCTGCATAATCCTTAGTCATGATCATGGCAAGAGCCTCACCGTTGGTGTTGCTGCCCTTAAGAGCTGTGAGAGCACGCTCATACTGACCCTGAGCAATGTACATGTTGCCGAGAGCCTCGTTGTTCTCCTGGCTCTGGCCACCCTTTGCAAAGTAGGTCTGAGCATCAGCAGGCTTGTTCTGTGCAAGGCAGAGCAGACCCATGTTGGTGTTAACCTCAGGAGCATCAGCCTTGATAGCGAGAGCCTTCTTGTAGTTGGTCTCTGCAGTTGCCAGGTCACCATCCTTGAATGCAATCTCACCAAGGTTGTTGAATGCACGGTAATCGTTAGGATAGTTCTTTGAAGCGATTGTGTAGATTGACTTCTTCTCAGCCTTGTCCTCAGTCAGGGTAGCAGCGTAAAGCAGCTCCTCAACACTCAGAACAGAAGCGTCGGTCTTGATAGCCTCCTGGATCTCCTCGTCTGAACGGCCGATGATCTGATAGTTCAGAGTCAGGCGGGCACGACGCAGCTGCGGGAGAATGTCAGCGGCAAGATCCTTATAAACAGCTGAGAGGTTTTTGATTTCAGCCTCACGCTTCTCGGGATCATCATACATTGAAAGAACACGGAGGATAAGGTCCTTATCCTGCAGGCTTGACTTCTCAACGAGCTCCTTGAAACCGTCCCAGTCCTGAGCGGTATACTTTGACTCGATAGCAGCGTCAGCCTTTGCCTTCTTAGCCTCGTTCTTAACATACTGGGCAGCGTTCTTCTCACGCTGTGCAGCCAGCTTGTCATTCAGCTTGAGACCACCATCAGGTGATGCATAAGCAGAAATCTCAACATTGTCGATAGCGTAGTTCTTGGTATCGGCAGCATAGTTCTTCAAAGACTCCTTCAAAGCCTTGACAGCGTCGCTGTTGGTCTCTGATGAACGTACGTTAGCCTGCTGGATTACGAACATGATGTTGGCATCCTGAGCCTGCTTGATGATACGCTGGAAAGCATCCTTTGAACCTGCGGTATTGGCACCCTTTGCAGTCTCTGAGTAGAGCTCAGCTGTTGCAAGAACACCGTCAGCAATCTTAACGGGCTCAACTTCGATGGGTTTGCCCTTCTTGGTAGCCTCGAATGTTACATAGAGCTCTGACTTTGCCATCTCGGGCTGGTATTTGAAGTTACCGTTGTAGGTGAATGTGCCACCCTCCTTCCATTCGATGACCTGGTTGTTGCCCTGAACCTTCTCACCCTGGAGAGTTACAGGCTCACCCTTTACTGAACCGCCTTCCCAACGAAGCTCGGGAGTAGCAACGCACTCAACTTTCTTGATGAAAGTCTTTGAAGGGAATGTACCTGTTACTGTGTAGTTAACCTCACCGCCCTGTACTTCCAGAGGATTGGGATTTACTGTGAAATACTCCTCCTTAGGCTGGAAGTTCTTGCAGCTGGCAAACATCATAATACCTGCGCACAAGAGCGCAAAACGAAATGATTTTGACATAGTTTTGTTATTAATTAGTTGGTTAAACGTTTTTGCCTTTTATGCATATGTGCGCAAAACTACAAAAAGAATGTCACATACAATGCCCTCAACCTAATATTTTTAATAAAAAGAGGTGTTTTTGTCAAAAAAATGTATCAAATGCAAAAAAAATCACAGATTTCTGGGGTGATGTGACACTATTTCCTCGCGTAAACGGCTTCTGTCAATGTGTGTGTATATCTCGGTAGTGGAAATCTTTTCATGTCCCAACATGCACTGGATGGCCCTCAGGTTGGCCCCGCCTTCCAGAAGATGGGTGGCAAAGGAGTGGCGGAATGTATGCGGACTTACCGTTTTGGTAATTCCAGCCTTTGCGGTAAGATCCTTTATTATGTCAAACACCATGATGCGTGACAAAGGCCTGCCGCGCCTCAAACTGAGAAACAGATAAGATTCGGCACCGGGCTTTATATCAATATGGCAGCGGTCTTGCAGGTACAGTTCAATTTCATGGACAGCCCTTCCTGATATGGGTACCAGGCGCTGCTTGCTGCCCTTTCCCGTAACGCGTATGAAGCCCTCCTCCATGAACAGGTCTTCCATCTTAAGTGAGCAGAGCTCCGAAACACGCAATCCGCAACTGTACATAGTCTCTATCATGGCTTTGTTGCGCTGACCTTGGGGAGTGGCCAGGTTAATCTGACCTATTATGCTGTCTATCTCCTGGACCGTAAGGACATCGGGCAGATGACGGCCTATTTTGGGAGCCTCCAGCAGCTCGCTGGGATCATCCTCACGGTATCCGTCCAGGCATAGGAAACGGAACAGCGACTTGACTCCGGATATGATCCTGGCCTGGGAACGGGGAGCGATGCCCAGATCGCCCATGGCTGCCGCAAACTCGTGCAGGTCATCAAGCGTAACCTTGGCCACATCCATGCCGCAGTCATCAAAATATCCCAGCAGCTTGTGGGCATCATCCATGTACGCCTCAAGCGTGTTGGGCGAAAGGGATTTCTCCAAAAGCAGATACTGACGGTAACGTTTCAGCATGGGCTGGTGTTCAACTTTGGCCTGAAGCTCCTGTCCAGTTTTCATATTGTCAGAAAAACCGATTAACTTTGCGGTGTACTTTGCGTTGCATCACAAAGATAAACAAAATATGTCAACGACCGGACAGGGAATAGGATATACCGGAGAGGATAAGATTGAGGAGTACATATCGGACCATATCGGACCGGAAAGCGACCTGCTCAAACGCATCTACAGGGAGACAAACCTTAAGATGCTCAATCCGCGCATGGCATCGGGACATATACAGGGACGACTGCTTAAGATGCTGGTGTCGATGATCAAACCCCGGCTGGTGCTGGAGGTGGGCACATTTACCGGATACGCCACCCTCTGTATAGCCGAAGGACTCACTGCCGATGCAAAGGTCCATACCATTGAAATTGACGATGAATTGGAGGATTTTATACAAAAGAACTTTGATGATTCGCCATACGCTGACCGTATCATCCTGCATATAGGCGATGCCCTGAAAACAGTGCCCCAACTGGGGCTTACGTTTGACATGATCTTTCTGGACGGAGAAAAGAGGGAATATCCCGAATACTATTCCGTTCTGATGGATTACCTAAGGCCGGGCGGCTATATGATTGCCGACAACACCCTCTGGGACGGACATGTGGTTGACAGCAAATACGGTTCCGATCCCCAGACCGTTGCGGTAGACAGGTTCAACGGGATGGCGGCAGCCGACACAAATGTTGAAGTGGCCATGATTCCCATCAGGGACGGCCTGAGTATAATTAGAAAAAAAGAATAACGCTATATGGATAGTACAAGACAACAGAAGATTTCAAGGCTCATACAGAAGGAGCTGAGCGAACTGTTCCTCATGCAGACCAAGCTTACCAAAGGACTGATGATTACCGTAAGTGAAGTAAAGGTAAGCAGTGACCTGAGCATAGCCAGTGTCTATTTGAGCATCTTCCCTTCAGAGAAAGGAGAGGAGACGGTCAGGAACATAAATGCCAATGTCAAGGACATCAGATATGATTTCGGTCAGAGGGTGAGACACCAGCTGCGCATCATACCTGAACTGCGCTTCTTTCTGGACAAGACCATAGACTACATGGCCCACATAGACGAACTTCTCAAAAAATGAATTTCCCGTTCTTCATAGCCCGCCGTTACCTCTTTGCAAAGAAGAGCCACAACGTCATCAATGTGATCTCGGCCATTTCCGTGGCAGGAATCATGCTGGCATCCTTTGCTCTTATCTGCACACTGTCGGTATTCAACGGATTCCACGAACTGGTTGAATCACTTTTCAGGGATTTTGACCCTGAACTCAAGGTGGTTCCGGCGGGAAAGAAGTTCTTCAGCATCGATGATCCGCGCATACAAAAGGCCAAAAACCTGGATTTCATCGATGTATATTCATTTACGCTCGAAGAACAGGCACTCATCAACTACAAGAGCAAGCAGAACATTGCCATGATAAAGGGAGTCCAAGACAGTTTTCACGACTTGGTAGGCATTGAAAACCTCCTGAAAGGCAACGGCATATTCATGCTTGAAGATGAAGTGTGCCATTACGGAATACCTGGTCTGGGGCTGGTAAACAGGATGGACTGCGGAATGAAACCGGCCTACCCCTTCAAACTCTCCGTACCAAAGAAAGACGGAAGGGTAAGCCTTACCAATCCCGCCGCATCATTCAACCAGGCCAGTGTCTACTCTACAGGAGCGGCATTCCTTGTGGAACAGGAAAAATATGATGACAACTACATAGTCATTTCACTGGATCTTGCGTGGCAGCTTACAGACCGTCAGGGCGAGGCTTCGGCCCTGGAGATAAAGACAGTAGAGGGTATGTCGCTTAAAAAGGCGGCCAGGAAACTGGAAGAACTGTTAGGTCCGGACTTTGAAGTTCAGGACCGAATAAGACAGCAACAGGATGTATTCAAGGTCTTTAAACTTGAGAAATTCATTTCATACCTTTTCCTCACGTTCATACTGCTTATAGCCTGCTTCAACATTATAGGTTCACTCATTATGCTGATGGTAGAGAAACAGCAGGATGCGGGACTTCTGGAAAGTATGGGTGCCGGTCAGAAAACCATTGAGAGGATATTCATCACCAACGGGGTGCTGATTTCACTTATCGGAGCTGTTTCGGGCCTGGCACTTGGCGTAATAGCCGTCTTGCTGCAGCAAAAATACGGATTCATCTCATTAGGCTCATCCGGCAGTTTCATTGTCGACGCCTACCCGGTCAGCATACACCTTCAGGACATACTGCTGGTGCTGATTACCGTTCTTGTAGTCAGCTTCCTGTCAGTCCGTCCCATAGGACCTATAGCACGGCGTTTTATCAGGAAATCAGAGAGTGACTGAATCGGCATCCACAGCCGAATTCAGGAAAATGGAGGCATTGGGAAGGAATGTCTCAACTGACTCTGTCGTATAGTAACGGCAGTCAGCTCCCTTAGTGCAACGGGCATCCATCTCCGGATGGCGTTCCATATAGTTCTTTAAGGATGAAGCCACATATTCACCCTGTGAGACTATCCTTATACCTTCAGGAACATATTTGCGGATCTTGTCCAACAGCAAGGGATAATGGGTGCAACCCAATATAATGGTATCTATCTCGCTGTCTTTGGCAAGCAGGTTCTCCACATGGCGCCTTACAAAAAAGTCAGCACCGTCAGAACCGGATTCGCCTGCCTCCACAAGCGGCACCCAAATGGGGCATGATTCGCCGGTAACCGTTATGTCAGGAAAGAGTTTGTTGATCTCAAGAGGATAAGAAAGAGACTTGACCGTGCCCGGTGTAGCCAACAGGCCCACATGACGGGTTTGCGTCAATTCACCGATGGATTCAACCGTAGGACGAATTATTCCCAAAACCCTGCGGGTAGCGTCAAGACGAGGCAGGTCTATCTGCTGAATGGTCCTCAATGCTTTGGCCGATGCCGTATTGCAAGCCAGTATCACCAGATGGCAACCCATCTCAAACAACTTGGTGACACACTGGAGAGTGAACTCATAGACCACCTGGAATGAACGGGTTCCGTAGGGTGTGCGTGCATTGTCACCCAGATAAATGAAATCATAATCCGGCATTGCGGTGCGGATATGCTTTAGTATGGTCAAACCTCCGTAACCTGAATCAAAAATACCGATGGGACCGGGCTTTTCGGACAAAACTGGCTTACTCATTACCTTATCTTGTTAATTGTTGTCACTCCGTATTATTATAGACTGGTCTCCCTCCGAGACTCTTTCATGCTGGTTCTCTATTCCAAGCTGTTTATAGACCTGTCCGGATATATCCACCCCTCTGTTTGAATTAATGAACAGGTAAGTACCCTTGCCTGTATCAATTACATAATCCAGGTTATTCTCTATGCATACATCCGAAACCACCTTGAGCAGTTTCCTTTTGATAGGAACAAGCAGCTCGTCCCTCTTTGCCTCAAGTTCTGACTGAACCTTATCCCGGAACTGGGCATTATTGTCCATAAGCAACTGAAGCTCTTTCTGGCGCTTGGCTACCACAGACGCGGAGAGATGGTCCTGTTCCAGCATAAACTCTATGTATTGCCTTTCAAATTCGCGTTTGGAACGTTCTATCTCCTCCCTGTAGTCTGACTGCATCCTCTGCAGATTGATTTCAGCCTCCATATACTCCGGCATGAGTCTGAGCGTGGAGTTGAAGTCCATATAACCAAACATACCTTCCTGCGCCGAAAGCATCAGAAAGGTATTCATAAGCGCTAAAGAAAAAAACAGTCTGAGTCTTGTCATATTTGGTAAGTATTTTCAGCCAATAAGGGGAATCGGGCAGATAGCCGGTTCCCCTTATTATGTTTATGTGGAATGATTATTTTATTCCAAGTTTTGCCTTGACTTGCTCGGTGACATCGGTGGTAAGGGTTGAACTTACAAAAGGAACAACTCCGCCTGCGATGTCAAAGATGCATACATATCCGCCCTCTTCGCCCACAGCCTGTATAGCCTTAAGCTTCTTGGACTGAATAGCCTCCATCAGCTCATCATTCTTGTTCTGCAGATTAATCTGGCAATCCTGATAATACTGGCTTATCTTCTGCTGGCTTTCCATAAGCTCCTGCTCCCTGCGTGCACGGATGCTCTCGGGAAGTGACTCACGGTTATTCATATAATCATCCTCTTTTTTCTGGTACTCGGTCTGCATATAGTTGAGTTCCTCCCTGTACTGTTTCTGCATCTCGTCCAGTTCTGTCTGTCCGGCCTTATATTCATTCATCAACGGAATGATTACCGATGAATCCACATGTCCGAACTTCTGTGCAAATGCGCCAAAAGGCAGAATAGCCATAAGCGCGATGATAATAGTCTTTTTCATATCGTAGTTGTTTTCTGTTCTGAATAATTATGAGGTCAGCAAAGATATGCAATTAGTTTGAATATCCCAGCTTCTTGAGCACCTCATTGCTGATGTCAATCTTGGGCGAAGCGTAAATCATGCTTGAGGCCGATGAACGGTCAATCACCATCTGATAGCCGTCTGATTCGCTTATCTGCTTGATAGCCTCATAAATCTCATCCTGAATGGGCGCCATCAGGCTTTGCTGCTTCTTGTAAAGCTCACCTTCCGGTCCAAAGTACTGACGTTTCAGTTCCCTGGCCTGATCCTCTTTAGCCACTATTTCCTCCTCTTTCTTGGCTTTCTGCTCCTCCGAGAGGAAGAGAGCCTCATTCTGGTAGTTCTTATACAGGGTCTGTGCTTCAAGGTTCAGTGCCTCGACCTCGGCCTGCCAACGTTTTGAGAACTGATTAAGCTGCTCATTGGCCCTCTCGTATGCGGGAATCCTGTTAAGGATGTACTCCATGTCTACCAGAGCAAATTTCTGCGCACCTGCGGTGATGCAGAAAAACAGCATCATTGCTGCGATTGATAATGTCTTTTTCATAATAACTCTGTTTTACCTATAATATAACCGTTTGAGGTGTCAGGTTAAAATTCCTGTCCCAGTATGAAGTGCACCTGACTTCCGCTGTAACGTCTGGAACCCATCACAGGATCGAATCCGTAAGCCCAGTCAATACCCATCAGACCCACCATCGGAAGCATGATACGTACACCGGCTCCAGCCGAACGCTTAAGGTCAAACGGATTGAACTTGCTGATTCTGTCCCAAGCGTTTCCGCCCTCCACGAATCCAAGTGCATATATTATTGTGGAATTCTCCATAAGAAGCGGATAACGCAGTTCCGCCGCCATTCTGGTATATGCGTAACCGTCGGAATAAGGTGTCAGGGAGCCGTTGTCATAACCACGCAGACCTATTATCTCGGTTGCATAGGTGTATGAGCCGCCGCTCATGCCGTCACCACCCATATAGAAGGTTTCAAACGGAGAACGCTTGTATTTGTTGTAATGTCCCAGCAGACCCACATCAAAACGGGTCATCAGAACCAGTCTCTTCTTTACGCCGCCTGTAAGCGATGTATAGGTACGGCTGCGGAACTTCCATTTGTTGTACTCTATCCACTTGTGTTTCTGACGCAACTCATCCTGATAGGTGGCCGATGTGTTGTCGGCGGCCAGATGCTCGTAATCAACACCGTCCCACAGGGAGTATGGAGGCGTAAGATATACCGATACAGCAAATTCCGAACCTGTACGCGGGAAAATAGGATGATCTATCGAACTACGTCCAAACGTGAATCCCAGGTTTATATTGTTACATGTTCCGTTGTTGATAAGGAAATATGACCATTGCTTAAGCTTGTACCGTGTATATGACAGCTCCGAGTAGAACGTAAAGTTATAGTCAGGCCAACGCAGGCGCTTTCCCCATCCCACACTGGCACCGAACATAGTGATGTATTTGTCCGGATCATAGTATGACTCGTAGTTGTTGTAGTAAGCTCCGCCATAGTTGCCATAGTAGTTTCCGTATCCGTACATGTAGTTGTACATGTTCTGATAATAAGCCGAGTTGTAATAGTTGCTGCTTATATCTGTCTGTTTTGAGTAGAACAAACTGACGGAGAGTGAGTTGGGTCGCTTGCCGCCAAGCCACGGCTCCAGGAATGATACGCTGTAGGACTGATAGTAGGTACCGTTGGTCTGACCACTGATAGAGAGAGTCTGGCCGTCACCCTGAGGAAGGAACAGACGGTAATTGTCACTCTTGTGGAACAGGTTGTACATACTGAAGTTGGTAAATTTGAGTGCCGCACGTCCTATGAGACCTGTCTGGCCCCAACCCATGGAAAGCTCTATCTGGTCATTGCCCTTGCTTTCAAGCTGCCAGTCAATATCCACGGTACCGTTGTCCGGGTCAGGCCGAATGTCAGGATTGATGGCTGTCTGCTCAAAATGACCCATATTGGCAATTGAACGGTACGAATTCTCCAATGCATCGTATGAGAAGATGTCACCTGGACGTGTATACAGTTCACGGCGGACCACATTCTCATAAACACGGTCATTGCCATGTATCAGGACTCGGTCAATCGAAGCCTGCGGTCCCTCGGCTATACGCATCTCCAGGTCTATGGAATCACCTATGACATTGGCCTCGACGGGTTCCAGCCTGAACATCACGTATCCGTTGTTGTAATACATCTTTCCTATGGCGTCATCATCCTCGCTGGTGCGCTGCCTCAGTTTCTTCTGGTTGTAGACATCGCCCCGCTTCATGTTCAGCATGGCGGACAGCTGCTCGCTGTTATATACGGTATTGCCCACCCAATTGACCTCGCGGATGTAATATTTGCCACCCTCGTCCAACTTAAGCCACACGTCAACGGTATTGTCATCGGGGTTGGATGATACGCTGTCGTATACTATATAGGCATCACGGTATCCAAGTTCACCATACTTTTCCATAATCTTGTCCTTATCACCCTCAAACTCGTCATTCACGAATTTCTTGGTGCGGAAGAATTCACGAATCTTACCCTTTTCATTGGTCTTTTTCATGATTCTCTTTATGGTCTTGTCCGAAAGGGCCTCGTTTCCCTCCAGGTGTATGGTGCGAACCTTTACCTTCTCTTTCTTGTCTATGTAGACATCCACGTACGCCAATCCGTCTTCATCGGGTTCGGAGCGTTGCTGCACGCGTACCTCGGCATCCTTGAAGCCCTTCTCGTCAAAATAATTGCGTATAAGTTTCTCGGAACGGTTCAGTCCGTTCTGGGTAATCTGGCTGCCGGGAAACATTCCTATCTTGTCCTCAAGTTCCGATGCCTCACCCTTGCGTACGCCGTGAAACACCACCTCCTTGATCTTGGGATTCTGCTCTATGTACATCTCCAGCCAGATCTTGTCACCCACTATTCTCTGGGCCCTGATCTTTACGTTTGCAAACAGGCCCGTGCCCCACAGACGTTTCATGGCTTCAGTGATATCAGGACCCGGTACGGACACACGCTGTCCAACCGAAAGGCCCGACAGCTTTATCAGCGTCTTATGATTGTTCTCCTCCAACCCCGTCACGATGATATCGGCAATCTCGTATCGCTTAGAGGTTCCGGAATAGAGAATCACCGGATTATCCTGTCCCTCCGCATCTTCACTCTGGGCAAACAAAGGCAGCCCTGACAAAATCAGCAGCGAAAAGGCTATTATATGTCTTAATTTCATCTTCATTCAGTCTTGTTCTCTTTCTGTTCCGCCACCTGGGCGCCGGTCTTTCCAAAACGGCGCTCACGCTGTTGATATACGTAAATGGCTTTACATAGTTCCTCCATATTGAAATCAGGCCAGAAAGTGTCACAGAAATAGAGTTCCGTATACGCTGACTGCCACAACAGGTAATTGCTGAGCCTTATTTCACCTCCGGTACGTATCAGCAGATCCGGATCGGGCATGAAACTGGTTGTCATGCAGGCAGAAACCATATCCTCATTTATATCCGAGGGGTTGACCTGACCGCTGACAGCCTTCTGGGCCAACATCCTGGCAGCACGGGTAATCTCCCAACGCGATGAATAGCTTATGGCCAGCACCATGCAGGAACGGTCAAAATCCTTGGTATGCTCAATGCATTTTTCCAGCTTTTCCTGAATCTCGGCCGGAAGACGCTCCAAATCACCTATCACACGGAAACGGACCTGGTTCCTGATGAAAACATCCTCTTCAATGTTCTTGAACAGAAGTCCCATCAATGCCGTCACCTCCTTTTCCGGCCGGTTCCAGTTCTCGGTTGAGAAAGTATACAGCGTAAGATATTTAATGCCCAATTCAACGGCATTTTCCATAATCTTACGGACTACCTCCACACCCTTTATATGGCCTTCAGTACGCTGTTTGCCGCGCTGTTCCGCCCAACGTCCGTTGCCGTCCATTATGATGGCCACATGCTGCGGCATCCGCTCTTTGTCCAACTGCTCCTGATATGTCATGTCACTTAATTTTCGTCATTACAGTTACAAGGACGTTTGAAAACGTCAAATGTCACATACAGCATAGTAAAACTGTAACTGTCCTTGTTCTTCATCCCTTTGCCCTTGATAAGGAACGGATTCTCCAGTGAAGTGCCGTCTGACCTGGTCACGTCCAACCTGTCAGAGGTGGAAAACCTCATTGTCCACTCCAGACCTACGTTCACTCTCTCCGACAGTTTATACCTGATACCCATTCCAACGGGAAAGTTAGCTGCAAAATCATTTCTGGCAGGCTTGGGAGCAAACGTGATTCCTATGCCCATAAGCCCGTAAGGCGCAAGCCTGTGACAACCGCTCCATCCTTCCATGCCATATCCGCAGAAACCCCATTCCATCTGGACTCCCATATCATAAAGCGTACGGCTGAAAATCTGTTCGTCACCTGGCAGCACTCCGTATGCGTTTTCAGTATTGCCCGAAATACCCGCAGCCGCAAGATCAGCCTTGAGCGCGAACCTGGGGTTGACGTTATATCTTGCCAGAACCGAGAAGACGCCGTTGGTATTCCCATACAACCGGGAATTGGCGTCACCCATATAGAAACTGCCGCCTCCTCCCAGGCCCAGTTCCATGAAATAACCGTCATCCTGTGCCGCAGCAGGTATGCAGCACAACAACAGGATGGTTATGGGTATTATTATCAGGTTCAGTTCTTCTTAAGTCTTCCTATCGCTCCGTGCCATACACGGCCGTCCTCTGTCAACAACCAGATGCAGCCCTTGCCGTCAACCACACCCTTAAACACCGGTTCAGTATCACTGAGTTCATCGGGCAACTGCATATATTTGTTCCAGGATGAATAATCCTCTGCATACGATGTGCATCTATACCATGTCACTCCGTTGTCGTTGGACTGCCTGAAACCGCCAAGTCCCTTTCCCATGCAGAACAATACGCCGTCATACCTGATTGCAGACAGTCCGTCGGCAGCAGGGAGACGCAATTCCGTTCTGGCAGGTGCATCTATCCTGGTCCAGACCGAATCGGTACTCAGTTTTGTCCAGACCGATGCATATAGAGAGTCATCGGACAAGCCTGCAAGCACATACCTTGATAACGACGTATTGGTTACAAGAGGATAGCGGAACATGAACGCCGACGAATCCGGGAAATGGGCCGGAACACGCTGAACCGTAGTCCACGCCCCCGTATCAGAAGCCATGACAATATTGCTGTCGCTGCCTATAGCCCAAATCTCGCCAAAATCTTCGGCACAAACGACCAGGCTCTTTACACCGGTCCTTACGGAACTCCATGCCAAGCCGTCGGACGAGCCGTACAACGCACCGCCTGCAACAGCGTAAAACATGCCGTTGCTGACCGTAACTCCGTTCAACCCTCCGGCCGGAAGACCGGACATGGCGTTCAGTCCGTTCCAGGCTCCGCCTACCACGCTTCTGAAAGACACCGAGAGCACCCCGGTAGTATCCGTACCAAAGCAGTATACCGTATCGTTCCTTACAACCGGGCTGATTCCGGTCATGACAGGAAAGCCCGCCGTATCGGGTTCAGACCAAATAAGGGAATCCGGGAAAACCTTGCGGACATTCAAATTGACTTCATATGTCCGGGTATATGATTTGTCGGTTGAGACGACATTGAAAAAAACCTTACGTGTAAAGTCAACGGAGTCATAGGCACTCCAGCTGTAAACCGATTCCGGTTCATCGGAATAAAAATAACTTATATTTCCGGTGCCGTATACGCTTGTGGTCACTCTGCTGACATCTGACCCGAATGCCAGAGAATCTATATTATATATCCTGTATTCAGTCTGGCTGATAGTCATAGGATACATGGAGCCATGCTCACGCACACTGACCAGCGTATCCCTTCCGTGGATGTTGATATCGTGTTGCCAGACGTTGTAGTAGCCTACGGTGAATGATGTTATCGCAGCCTGCGGTGATGTGGACGTCTTGTCCTCTTTCAAACAAGATACGCAACAGAACAATATTGATAGCAGAAGAATATACCTGGCTCTCATCAAACAGTGCTTTATATAAAACCGCGCAAATTTAACAACAAAATCCTTAGGGGCGTGTGTAATAATGTTGTTTTATATTAAAGATACTCTATATAAGCCATTATTTTGTAACTTCGCGGCACCAAGAAACCATAAACAAACTCATCATATGGACAATACAAAGATTTTGGTAGCCCGTGAGCTACTGCGTATCGAGGCCGTTAAAGTACAGCCGGATGCTCCTTTCACATGGGCATCGGGATGGCGTTCACCTTTCTACTGTGACAACCGTAAAGCCCTTTCATTCCCCGAAGTCAGAACCCTGGTACGTGACTCTCTTTGCAATGTCATTACGCGAGACTTTCCCGACTTTGACGTTATAGCAGGCGTTGCTACAGGTGCCATTGCACAAGGCGCGTTGGTAGCAGACAGGATGGGAAAACCGTTTGTATATGTCCGTTCAGCACCCAAGGACCATGGACTGGCCAACCTGATAGAAGGTTATCTGGCACCCGGAAGCCGTGTAATGGTGGTGGAGGATCTGGTTTCGACCGGACTCAGCAGCCTCAAGGCCGTAGAAGCCTTGCGTGACGCCGGATGCGAGGTTGTAGGCATGGTGGCCTCCTTTACATATGGATTCCCCGTTGCCGAAGAGGCTTTTGCCAAGGCTGGAGTAAAACTGTCCACACTGACGGATTACCCGGCAATGCTCGAGACCGCCGTAACATCCGGATATATCAAGGTTGACAGTTTACAGACACTTAACGAGTGGCGGCAGAATCCGTCCGAATGGGGCAAATAACCGATGAAAAGGATAGAAAGTAACGTAAAGCAGATTCCTTACCCGCAGGAATCGGTATACGCAAAGGTGTCAGACCTGAGCAACCTCCGCTATCTGGCCGACAAGATTCCGGCCGAACAGGCGGATCAATTTCAGATAGAAGACCTGGATTGCTCACCTGACCGCGTCAGTTGCACCATTCAGCCCATCGGACAGATAGAATTCGGTGTGGTTTCACGCGAACCGTCCAAGTGCGTAAAGATGGAGACTCTCCGCTCTCCCATCAAACTCACCTTGTGGATTCAGATTGTCTCCACCGGCAGTAACAGCTGCAAGATAAAACTCACAGCTGACGCCGACCTTAACCTGTTCATGGCCAAGATGGTGGAAAAACCGCTCACCCAAGCCATAGAGAAGCTGGCAGACATGCTGGCTATGTTACCTTATTAAACCTACGACAATGAAACCTATCTGGGACAAGGGAAAACCCGTAAACGAACTGATTCAGAAATACACTGTAGGACGTGACCGCGAGATGGACCTCATGCTGGCCAAATATGACGTGCAGGGTTCACTGGCCCACATCACTATGCTTCAATCCATTGGACTTTTGGAGAAAGATGAACTGGAAGCCCTTTCGGCCGGTCTCAAGGACCTGCTGTCCGTTATAGAACGCGGAGAGTTCGTGATTGAAGATGGCGTTGAGGATGTCCACTCACAGGTGGAGCTGATGCTTACGCGCCAACTAGGTGACATGGGCAAGAAAATACATAGCGGACGTTCACGCAACGACCAGGTGCTGGTGGACCTGAAACTCTTTACGCGTGACCGCCTGCGTGGCATAGTCGATGCGGTACGGAGCCTGTTTGACATACTCATCAAACAGAGTGACCGCTATAAGGATGTGCTGCTGCCGGGCTATACCCATCTCCAGATAGCCATGCCGTCATCGTTCGGACTGTGGTTCGGTGCATACGCCGAAGCTCTGACCGATGACATGCTGCTGCTGCGCGCTGCATTTGACCAGGCCAACCGCAATCCGCTGGGTTCTGCCGCCGGTTACGGATCATCGTTCCCGCTCAACCGCCAGATGACGACTGACCTGCTCGGATTCGAGTCCATGAACTACAATGTGGTCTATGCCCAGATGACACGCGGCAAGATGGAACGCAACGTTTCATACGCGCTGGCATCGGTAGCCGCCACAATCAGCCGTCTGGCTTTTGACGCATGCATGTACAACAGCCAGAACTTTGGGTTCATAAAACTGCCCGATGACTGCACCACAGGTTCAAGCATAATGCCTCACAAGAAAAACCCCGACGTGTTTGAACTCACACGCGCCAAGTGCAACCGTATCCAGGCCATCCCTCAGGAGATAACTCTCATGACCAACAACCTGCCCAGCGGATATTTCCGTGATATGCAGCTTGTCAAGGAGGTGTTCCTCCCGGCTTTCCAGGAACTGGAAGAGGTCATAACCATGACCGCCTACATGCTGGATCACATAAAGGTTCGCCAGGATATACTGTCAGACCCCAAATACGACGCCATATTCAGTGTTGAGGAGGTTAACCGTCTGGCCCGTGAAGGAATGCCTTTCCGCGAAGCCTACCGCAAGGTGGGCGCCGAGATCGAGAACGGCACATTCAAGGCAGACCGCAACATTCATCACACCCACGAGGGCAGCATAGGCAACCTTTGCAATGACCGGATAGTCAGCCGCATGGAGAGCATCACCGCCGCCTTCCCCTTTGGACAGATAGACGAGGCTATTTCAAAACTCACCTCAAAATAACTGTCATTCACCGATGAAAAGGCCCGTTTTGCTTTTATTGTCTCTTTTGTTTGCCGTATCATGTGATAAAGGGGACAATTACCGGACCTTCTCCAACAAATACAGGGTCTTTTTCAGTTGTGAGACCGCCATATCTCCGTACAACCAGCTCACCACGCCGGGACGTTTTCTCTCTGTCAGGAAGATAGAAGGAAAACTGTATATGGTTGACTCTGACGGAAAGGATTTTGACCAGGAGCTGTCTGTTATACAGAACAGCGCGTTCGTAATGGGACTGGCGGGACTGATAATAGGTACGCCTACGTTCAATAATGACGACATGTCCATTTGGGCGTATGACCTGGGGTGTCCGGAGTGTGATACTCCCGCCGCACGTCTTAAATTCAATCTGGAGGGTACGGCCTCATGCTCAAAATGTGAAGGCAAATGGAATCTTAATTCAAGCGGATATCCCGTCAGCGACAAGGCCAGACCTCTCTACCGGTATCCCGTGTCATTCAACAACGGCATTGTTACCGTATCAAACTAAGCCTTTGAGGCAGATGTAAATAAAAATGCCAGCCGGGTTCCGGCTGGCATTTTTTATCGTTTTGAACGGGTTATTATTCCCAAGGCAGTTTGGTGATTGACTCGCCGAACTCTGAATTCTCAGCGTCGTTCTCATCGAGCTTGAATACCATGAATCCGGGGTTCTCCTTGGTGCAGGGTTTCCATTCACCGCCCTGAGGACCGTTAGGATCGCTGTACTTGCAGAAGTTGGTCCATGCGGTAAGCATCTTCTCTGAAAGATCCCAGTCACCCTTGGTCCAAGGTCTCCAGCAGTGCTGCAGTGACTTGAATACGAACCAGAGATCTGATGAGTGGAAAGCACCACGCAGACGCTGTGTTACCTCAGGATGTGAACCATCATCGGGCAGAGGACGTGCAAACTCGTAAGCGTATGCCTTGCTGCCGTTCTTGGTCATCTCCTCACGGTTCTGGCAGAAAGCAGCAACACCTGCTGACATGTTACCCATATCGTTCAGGGTGTAACCGCACATGTAAGGAACATCGGCCAGGGTGCCGTCAAGAGCAGCCTGATCAAAGCTCTCCAATGATACATAACCGTCAACGATAGGCATACCTGTAATGCTTCCCTGGTTTCCGGTAGCATTGCTGTAGATGGTAGCCAGTGAGTAGATAACCTCGGTGTCAGCGTTACGCATCTTCTGGAGGGTATTGTAACCTGCCCAGTCCATGATAACCTTAGTGTTGAACTCAGCGCGCTGCAGAGCGTTCAGACCCTCGGGAGCCTGAGGAGCCTTGTAAGCAGCAGGACGCTCGGTGTTGTTTGCGTTACCGCCACCAAAGCCGCCGAAGCCGCCCATCATGCCCATACCCATGCCCATGCCGCCGCGCATACCGCCACGACCGCCTGCTGCATTGTTGTTAGTAACAGTCAGACCACCGGCACTCATGATGATAGCCTTGTGGAACAGACCGCGAGCCAGAGGAGACTCACAGAGTGTACGTACGCTGCCGCCACCTGCTGACTGACCAAATATCATTACGTTGTTGGGATCACCGCCAAACTGCTCAATGTTCTTCTGGATCCACTTAAGTGACTCAATCTGATCCAGAATACCGTAGTTACC
>Ga0310786_10001178_pt1 | contig 42047 bp, 52 predicted proteins | sample AusTroGonzalo_MG_FD_203881 | JGI IMG/M metagenome (GOLD analysis project Ga0310786, IMG submission 203881) | Bovine rumen microbial communities from tropical cattle in Woodstock, Queensland, Australia - Gonzalo_03 (v2) (version 2) | ecosystem: Host-associated > Mammals > Digestive system >...
CGCAGATTGATGTCGATAAAAATTATTTTTGGCATTTCGTGGGTAATTAAATGTTCGTATCTCAACCGCCCCCCGTGGGACGGTCGTAGTTGGTAGGTGGATAAAAACACCCCCCTTAAAAAGTGATGTGTTAAATTATATAGGGAAGGATGGTGGATTTCGGATTTTTTCGAAGTGTTAAAAACAAAGCCCGCCCCGTTAACAATTCGAAACACTTTGTTAACATTCCGAATCTTTTACAATCATATAATCATGGCTCGAACTCCAAGGATGACGTGGGAAGGTGTTGGCTTTGGTCATCATCAGGTCGATTGCATCGCCATACCTCACGCCATTGTTCTCGAAGTTCATCACCATGTCGTACCATCGTGGCCACTCGCGTTGCATCACGTCGAGTGTGGTGTGGTCTATGTGGGCACCGAACCCACAGCCCATGCACCCTGTGCGTGTTGCGCCTCGGTCGTAGATGTCAGGCAGTTCGATGTGTCGGTCGTTGATGAACTGCCACACGTCCTGCTCAGTCCAGATAGCCAACGGCCACGATGACGGATGAGCACCACGACCTTCGCCGAATGTATTGCAACCACCACGACGGATGTATGCAATGGCGCGTGTGTCGCCCTCGTCTGCCATCAGTCCGATGTATGGCTTGCGTCCTGTGCGTGTCATGTATGCGTGGCTCGGTTGCTTCTTCAGCCAGTAGCAGCAGAGGTCGCTCACTTTGTATGGCTCGTTGAGCAGATACATCCATCGTTCTGGTATGCGCCCAACGGTGTCGCGTCTCAGTTTCAGCCGTGATGACATACAATAAGGGTTGCGTCTTACCGCGTCGATGTCATGACTCACACGCTTGCTCACCAGTGGGAAGCCGCACTCGGCAAAGACTTGCTTCAATGTCTTCTTTGGTCGTATGATCTCGATGCGGTGTCGCTCCTGCTGTTGCCGAATGAACCGGCAGATGCTTGGCGACTCACAGCCAGTCATCACGAACACCACGGGCACATCTGGCAGAACCATCTCAACCAGGTAGAGCATCACGCATGAGTCCTTGCCACCGCTGAATGATACGAACACCTTGCCTTCGTACCATGATGCAAACGCCTCAATCACTCCCAGCGAGTGGTCAATCTTCTGCGGTAGCGTCCACTGTTGGCGTTGCCTGAGTGTTTGTAAGTCCATTGAGTTTCTTTTTCCAGTTGTCGAATTGTTCAGCCGATTTCTTTTTGTACTCTTCAGGTGTTACCCAGCCGAAGCGCGTCTTACGGATGCCCTTCTTTGTGGGTTCGTATTTACCGCCAAGCCGCTCGGCGAATGCTTTCATCTGTTGGTGTTGCGCTTCATCCTTCGGCATTGTCTTCACCGCCTGTCGCCAGTGCGATTTCATTTCTTCATGCGTCCGATGGTGGCAGTCAGGACAAAGCAAGATCAGATTATTATAATCAAAACACCTCTCCTTCATCCTTTCGAGCAACGTTTCCGCTGGCTCGTCCGGCACTCCCTCCACAGGATTGATGTGGTGTACCGTCTTCGCTAGCGTGATGTTACCATCCCTTTGACAACGCTCGCACAATCCCTGACAATCCGCTATCTTCCGCGCCCTCAGTTCATGCCACTCCTTCGTGTTGAACAGCGACATATAAAGAAGGTGTTTCGGATTTCGATTTACTTTCTTCTTACCACTCATATCCAAACGGTCTAAAACCTTGCGCTTCCAATTCCGCTTCCAATTCTGGATTAGGTTTGTATGGCTGCTTTGGTTTGTCTTTGCGGATCACGCTTTCATCATCTGTCACCATCGCTCACCTCCGTTTCTGCCATTCGTTTGTCGTACTCATCGAAGTGGATACTCATCTGCTCCGGCATTGTGTCAGGATTATAATGTTTCTTGCGCTTGGTGCGCTTACCATAGGCGAGTGCTCTGCCGTTTGGTGCGATGTCACCCATCTGCGGCCCTTCGGCAGCGTCGCGTTCCAAAGCCTCTATCATTTCCTGCGCGTCGATCATGACCAACAGCGTTTCCATCAGTGACTCGCAACCGAGTTGCTTTTCCATCACGAGCAGTTTCTTGTAGATGCCTGGCACCAGCACAGCCGTCACCCGTTCCAAGATGTCATCCACGCACTCAGTCTGTCGCGCCTCTCCCATCCAAGGCCGGTCTATCATCGCGGCCCCGAAACCCTTGTGGCCTTCCTGCTCCAAGATCACAATCACTTGGTCAACTTTCAGGCTGTCTGGGTTGCACTGGTTGAATGCCTTCTGCCAACCCACGTCCGCCTCCATCAGCGTCATGAGTTTCTGAACGCGAGGATCAAGCGCGTGCATCGGTGCGCTGGCTTTGACGATGACATAGCAAAACCATTGCAACAGGTGGTACACGTCCACTTGCAAGGCATCGCAGCAGGCATTCAGCACTTCGGCCATCGCTGGGTCGATTTTGGTACCTAATTGCTCGAAGCGTTCTTGATTAGTTGGTTTCATCTTTTATTAACTTTTTCAATAGTGGATGTTCTTGTAATATCTCGCCGACAGACTTCACACCTTCGATGTTGGTTGTCGGTGGCGTTGGTCGGTGCTTCTTTCCTGGATATGCCTTGCGCATGATTTCCCGCCAGCGATGCACTTGCGGATCGCGCATTTCTTCGGGGTCGAGGAATGGTTCATCAGACAGCGGTGTCAGGATTGCGCCGTGTGGTAGAGCCTCCGAAGATTTATTGTCGGTCGCATCCTGACGCTCCGTCTGTATCTCTCGCGGCTTGAAGGTCGGGTCTTCCATCATTCGGATAGCGATGTCGGCAGCGTCGGCCTTATCACCGTCTTCCGGCAACCAACAGGCATCAAAGAACCGCGTATATACTTGCACACGGTCTGAGCCGAGTTTGTCTGCAATCTTCTGCCAGTCTTCCACACCGTCTTTATCCGGCCACAGCCACACGCGCCTGCCTTGGTCTATCAGCGGTTGCATACTGTCGAGTTGTAGGAACTTCAAACCGCCACAGGCGAGCCACAACTGACTATCCAACGAGCCGTAATAGTTCGCCATGATGATAGCGGTCTTCTCGCTCTCCACGATGTTCACGTCCGCATTCGGATAGCGTTTCAACAGGTGACTACCGAAGAGCGGTTTGATGATCTGATGCTCGTCAGGCTTGCACACCTGACGGCACCCATCTTGGTTATATATCCAACCAGGGTGCACGTCCTTGTCGCGGTGACCATAGTTCAGGTGACTCTTTGGGTGGAACTTCATCAGTTTCGCGGCCCGTGGCACACCGTCATGATCAATGCCCCAGAACACCACGCGACCATCTTTCCAACCGCCGACGCAATACTGCCAAAGCGTGTTCCTGAGTCGTCCCTTCTCTTCGGCACTCCAAGGCAGGTCGAAGAGGTAGCGAATAAGGTTGATTTTATCGGCTTGTGCCAACTCCATCGTTCTCGCAACCCATGAGCGTGGGATTTCGAGCACTGGCAATGGTGGCGGTGTCGGTCGTGGTGGTGGTGGAGTCCAGTTCAGAGGCACGTTGTCAACCTCGATGGAATATTTCTTTCCGAGGTAGCGTATCGCATCAGGGAATGACATGTGCTCCGCGTTCATCAAGAATTGCACTGGTCCACCCTTCGCGTCGCAGACAAAGCATCGGTAGGTGTTTCCGTGGTTCTTCTCGTTGATAGTCGAAGGTCGCACGATGAAATTCCCGTCGCTTTGATCGTCATGAAACGGACAGATACCTGTGAGGTTCACGCCAGCCTTTCGTAGCGTCACAAAATCGCCAACCACGTCCTCAATCTTCGCCGCATCTGTCACGGCTCTGATAATATCGTCGCTGATTTTTGGCATAAAATATAGGTTAAAAACTTTATCCTCGTTAAAGGTGATGGCTTTTACCTCGTTAAAGGTACGACCTTTTATATGGTAAAAGGTTTTAGAGGCAAAACCCTGGCAAAAGCCCCACAAAACCTGAATACCTTCCCCAATACCTTAATATATATACATATACAAATGTATATATATATTAAGGTTTGGGGGTTTCGGGGTTTTGATAGGATGTATAACCATAACGCGCGTGCATGTGCGCACGAGGGTTTTCAGGGTTTCTGAGGGTTTCACTCCTCATCGAAAGTGGCAACAGTCTCAGCGGCTTCGGCTAAAAGTGCTGCTGTCTTTGCGATGTTTTTCACTTGTGTTGTCGTGCATATCGTATCTGTATGCAGATTGCTATGGCTTACGGCCATCTGAAGCATCGCCTGTAGTATGAAATCATTCTTTGTCATTGTTGCTATTTGTTAGGTGCAAATGGTAAATCATTCAATATCGCGTCACATTGTGACGTGTCAAGAGTGTAACGGCCATTAACAGGCAGATGGAACACACCCGCGCTGTTGGCCTGATTAAAATAGTCTTTGGCTTTCGACTCGCCTACGTGCATCCTTTTCTTCAGTTCCTTCACGATGTTTGAGAAATAATCGCTGGTCGGCGACGGCATGAAGGCCAATAGGTGTTTGATGATTTGTTTTATCAGCACATCCTCATTATTTACTGGTGTGTTTGGCGTGTCGCTGATTTCCTGCGGACGGCCCCAACCTTCGACATTTAATATCTCAAAATCCCAATCATCAACGTCTTTGCCACGGGCTTTCAGTTGCTCTACTGAAAAGTATATTGGCGGTCGGTTTGGCTTGCGCTCCTTTTCTTTCTCGTTCTTATGCTTGCGGACGGCAAACACCTCAGTCACCTTACGTTGTGCGATGGAACCGAGCGATCCGACCATCTTTTCCGTTGTCGGATTCTCGTGCAGCACGCACCACGTTGACATGTCGTAGTGTGTCGCCATGATCATCAGTTCACGGATAATCGGCGTGCATTCCTTCTGCTCGTTGTAGTCATTGACAATATCCAAAAGGCCGTCAATGAACATCACATCGGGCTTGATGATGTATGCGAGTTTAAGGATTTGCCGCCAACGTTCTGCCGCTTCCACCGTATCACGTAACCTGGCCACCTGAAACCGCTCGCACGGCTGGTTGTATGGTATGCCAGCAAGTGAGCAGACGCGGTTTTTAACGGCTATGGTATCATCCTTGCCTTGCTCGGTGTCGATGTAGAGCACGATAGGCATGTGTGGCGGTTCGCCTTCATAGACCATGTTGCCAAACTTACCGCAGAGCAGCGAGGCCATCACCTGAGACATGAATGCCGTCTTTCCGTGGCCGCTTTTGCCTGTCACGATGTGGAGTTCCCCACGGTTGGCGAATGGTGTTCCGTTGTGCGATAGCGTCCATCGTGGCGGGTGGTATGGCTCCGCAAAGTCCAGCAGCAAACTCGCCACGTCAACGTCTCGCCATTGTCGTTCTTTCAGGAAGTCGCTATCTGGGTCTTTCGGCTTCGCGTCGCCTTGTTCTGGTAGAGGTATTTTGTTCTCTTCTGTCATAGTTCCTTAATGTCTTTATTGCCATAAACCCGCATAAAGTTGCGCTTGCGTCTCCTATCGCGTATTTCCTCTTTGTGCGTCTCGCGGTAGATGCGCTGCTGTTCCAGGATGCGCTCACGTTCACGCAGATAACGTTCGTGGTCTTTCACGCTTCGCGGCTCTCGCTTCTTTCTGGGTTTGCGTATGCCTTTCTTTGCATAATCGCGGTAGTATTCCTGCTGATGCGCTATCCGTTCTTCACGGTGCCTCATATATCGCTCGTGGTCATATATTTGCTGCTGAGTCATAGGCATCAGAACGGAAGATCGTCGCTTTTCGTCTCACCAGTCACGGGGTCAATCGGAGGCGTTGCCGGAGGTGTAGGCGCAGTGATTTGCGGCTGTGGTGCCGGTTGCTGCTTCTTCACGCTCTCAATGCTATACATCCGCAACTCATTATACACCTTGCCCTCATACTCGCGTGTGCGATGGCCAAAACCGATCTTCACCTCCAAGCCCTCTTTGATATACGGCTGGATGTTCGTGTCGAATGTTTCAAGCATCACCGAGTCAGGATAACGGTCACTTTCATGCTCAAAATACTCAAAAACGAATGGGAGAGCCACCCACTCGTTTCCTGTTCTTGCGCTCGTGCCGCGACGCTCCGGCAGCACCTGTTTGATTCTTCCAATAAATTCCATATCTTTTCGTTTTAGATGTTAAATCACTCTTTGCAACCAGTCGCCAATCCAATCAGCAGCAGCAGCCACCAATAAAATCCCCAAACCAATAGCGGCCCCAAGTGCCAACTGTTTCCATGACTGTGAAAATCCAGTCACCTCTGCGAAATCTCGCCATGTTTCCTTTTCTGCCATAGTTGTAAAAATTAAAAGTTAATTGTTGCCGTAGCGGGCATCGAACCCGCGCCGTTCTGGATGTTTCACCAACTCCGTTCTACCTGCTGAACTATACGGCATACCGTTATTCGATTGAAATTCAATCTACGCATGAATAGTATGTGTGGTATCAGACCCACACCGAGGACGGGTCTCTCTCCACGTCCTTTACCTTATCTCTTGTTTGTGCCAGGAGGCTGTCTGTCTGCTCCCCTGCTGCGGTAGGCCGATGCACACGCTTTCACGTTGCCGCTACTTGTCCCATGTGAATTTCCATCCGCAGTTATTTATGAAAATGTGTCAATGATCTCGTTTTGTTAGTTGTGGGGAAGAGAGGACTCGAACCTCCAACCTAACGTTCACGACGTTGCTCTACCCGTGTCAGACTACCGACTTATAGTTACTTCCCCCTTCTTCTGAAAACCAGCGAACCGTCACGGCGGGCTGGATGGATAAAAACAATCTATAATACCTTTGTCAAAAATTGCTGGCCGCTGCCTTTCCTGTTAAGTTGTATAACTAAAACAATTTATTAACCTATCTATATACCTATGCCTGTAATTCCTTGATTTTTCCAGTTGCTATCCACTCTTTGATTTCATAAAGAGGATAGATCCACGCCTGAGTATGTCGCATGCCATCGGTATCGGTCCATTCGACGCGGGTACGATTGAACATATCACCATGATCTTTCAGGAACCTCGGAGTCAACGTGCCAACATGTTCGCACAAAACATCCGCCGTCACCCAACGCTCGTTGACCGACTTCATGGCCTTCATCACCACGGCCAAAATCTTCGCCTCTAATGCTGACCAGTTCATTTTATTCTCTTGAATGCAATGGTCAACGGTTCGGCCACTTTGATACGTTCAAACTCATAGTGGTCGTACTTCTTCACATCCTGAGCGGCCACGCGAGCCGACTCCACAGCCCTTTCATCGGGCAGCGTAAATACACCAGTTTCTCCGACTTTTAAGTCCTGCCACTGCTTTCTTCCAACCTTTTCGCAAATCATACGCTTTCTTAAAATTACTTAATAGTTTACATACATTTTACCAAAATCGGGAAGAAAGCCGTATATTTGCATTTGGATTATGTTTGCAAAGACGTGTCGCACGTCTGACGGCTATTCTTTTGCCCCGATGTTTGAATACTTACTTACTTTCGGGTGCAAATATACAAAGTTATTTTTAAACTCGGTTTAATTCGTTTAAAGTTTTAAATTATTTTAACAAAGAAAGTAATATTATGCCTGTTATCTCACCAGTCTATATGCGGATGAAGCAAGCCGTGACATGGATGAAGCAAAATAAAGATATGCTTCAAAAAGATATTGCTGAAAGAATGGGAATGACGGAAGTTGGATTCTCTATTGGCATGAAACGCATTCAACAGAAATTTGATGAAGACTTCATCATTAAGTTTCACCAGGCGACTGAGGAAATCTTCTCACTCGACTGGCTGATGAATGGCACAATGCCAAAGTTCACAAACGAAATGTCTGTGTCGCATAAAAACGACCAGCAGCCCATTGACAACTCCAGTCTGGTCAATGCCGCACTCGCTGCGAAAGATGAAACCATCGCCGCACTGCGTGACCAAATCACGGCAAAGGACAAAGTTATTCAGGCGAAAGACGAACTCATCGCCGCCCTTCGCCAACAGATCACCATTCTGCAACAATCAGTAAGGATAGATGAACCATTCAAGAATTATCCCTTTGAAATTGGCGTGGCTGAAGATAGCAAACGACAAGTGACACAGGTATGACTTCCGTATTGATTATAATAGGTATAACCTTAATATGGTGGCAGGGAGATTTACCAATGTTTCCCCATGCCCGCCATGACAAAACACGGTTAACCTATTTATATATCGTACATTCGTCTAACTCGCGCATAATCCCGCCGGAATCACTCTCCTTGTGGCAAGGATTTGCGCAAAAATGGTCGCATCCGCCGTAAATACGAGGGTTTAACGCTAAATCGGTAAAATATGAATAAATACAAATCAGAACAATATAAGCCATTATTGGACGGGGTGTTTCCCCAAATGTTTCCCACCCCCTGAAAAGGCGGGGAAACAGAATGGCAAAATAAAAACTAAAAAATAAAAATGAAAATAACAAATTCAATCGTATGGGATCACCGGGGTAGGGTAGCAGCGGGTGGCCTGGGTCAAGTCGAAATCAGAATCACGATTGACCGCAAATCGTATTATATTTCCACAGGTATTAAGGTGCATAAGTCTGAACTGGTTGCTGGTCAGGTTGTGAACTGTCCTGGAGCCAAACAACTGAATGAGCGGATTGCCATAATATATAGTAAGGTACTCGCCTGCGTAAATGCGTGCGTGGAGAATAATGTGGGCATCAATATCGAAGATATACGACGCGATGTGTGGCGATTGGTTGACATTCAATCAGACCGACCGACTTTCATCGAATGGGTTGACAAGCAAATCCCTATGCTCAATCTGAGCACGGGAACAGCGAAGCACTATCTGCCACTCGTGTCTCGTCTCATTGATTTTGGAAAGATACAAAAGTGGAGTGATGTGACGGTCGAGAATATCTGTGAATGGGACGTGTTTCTTCACTCTATCACCAAGCCTATCAGCGATGCAAGACGAAAGGCAGGCGTGAAGCCAGAACGCCTTGGCGATGGGGCAATTTATAATTACCACAAAAATCTGAAGACCTTACTCAATCGTGCAGTGCTCTTTGACCTTATTCCACAAAATCCATACGATAAGCTACGTGGTAAGTTTAGCAGAGGAACAAAGGAAAGTGTGGAATATCTAACTGAAGAGGAAATGCTAAAATTTGAGGATGTCATCCTTCCGACAGGTTCACCGCTCGACGTGGCACATGACCTCTTCGTGTTCCAAGCATACACGGGACTTTCGTTTTCGGATGCTCAGGCTTTTGATATTAACGACTATAAATGGGATGGATTGCGATGGGTCAACAATGGCGAGCGAATTAAGACTGGTGTGCCTTATGTCTCTGTTATTCTTAGTCCGGCACTGCATGTCCTCGAAAAATATGGAATGAAGGTGCCAAAGATGAACAACGCGGACTATAATCGCCAACTGAAAGCCCTACAGGTGATGACAGGTATAAAGACACGTTTGCATTCCCACCTCGCACGGCATACATTTGCCACGTATATGCTCAGAAATGGCGTGAAGATTGAGAATGTAGCCCGGATGCTCGGACATACAAACATCACCCAGACGCAACGCTATGCCAAAGTACTCGCGGAGTCCGTTCACGAGGACTTTGATATGATTGCAGCGAAAATGGAGAAACCGAAAAAGAAAAAACGGGAGTGAAGTGTGCCTCACTCCCTTATATTTATTTACTATTAAAAACAAAACGTCTATGAAAAAGTTAATTATGGCCCTGACAGCGGCCTTGATGCTGTCATCATGTGAAAAACAAGTGATTTGTGATGGGGAGGAATTGGAAGAGACTGGCCAAGTCCGTATCACTTTCCAACTGAAGAACGACGCGCGGACACGGGCGACGGCACTCTCTGCAAGCGACATGACCGACCTATGGATGCTCGACTATGTGGATGGCGAATGTGCCAAGATGATCCACCTCACACCGGAGGATGATGGATGGTCTGCACCGTCTGCCGTCTTCACCATCGGCACCCATGACATCTATTTCGTGGCCTCGCGTGGCGATGGTGCTGATTTGGATGAAACAGAAGGCACGATTGTCTGGGCTGTGCCGCGTGACACTTTCCTTGGCTCCCTGACGCTGAACGTGACTGGTGGCACCTCGCCCACTCAGTCCGTTGAATTGAGCCGGGCCACTACACGACTGAAAATCAATGTAAATGATGCCGTGCCGAATGGTATCGACCGCCTGATCATCACACCCGACACTTGGTACTTTGGTCTTAACTATCTGACTGGCGAGGCCGTCGGCGCAAAGAAAGAAGCCCGCAGCGTCACCGTGCCTGCATCATACATCGGCACAACGAAGAAACTCAATGCCTCATTCTACGGTTTCAGTGGCGATGATGAATGGCAGACAGATGTGGAGGTGAAAGCCGTGGATGCCGATAATAACATTCTCGGACAGGTGACGCTCACCGATGCGCCATTTCAAAGAAACGTAACCACCGAATATTCAGGAATGCTCTTCGGCGGTCAGGCTGCGATGGATGTGGTGCTTGGCGATACCTGGGGCGAGAATGACACGCATACTTGGTGATAATCCGTCGGCACACAAACAGGGGAGGCCGTCGTGCCTCCCCTTCCTCTAACAAATAAACACATTATGAACTAAACGAACCTACATTGCTTCTGCCGCTTCCATTTCCGCCTGCAACTCGTCGATGACAGACTGCTCCACCTCGTCGGGCTTCTCCCACGGGAACGGTAGCCATTTGTCGAGTGATGGTATCGGCTCTTTGGAACCCATGCAGTAGTGAGCATTGTATGCCACCAGTCTTGCCTGTTCCCAGCCCGCATGATGCCGGGCGTTGTACCCTCGGATTATGGCCTTAACTTCCCACCAGCGGAGTCGATAGAAGAAAGTCTGGCGGTCTATCCCGATTTCGCCCACGAGTAACTGATAAATCTCGTGGGCGGTTTTCAGTTTTTTACGCCTTCACCGTCGCCCGTCGGTTTCGGGTCTTTGTCTTCCTCTACCTTTGGAATCTTGAAGAAATCATTTGCCATATTCATCACGATATTGAAGGCTTCCACGATCTGCTTGTAGTCGTCGAAGGTCTCGTTTCCGCGAAGTTCCTGGATGGTCAGTTTCGAGTCTTCGTCTGCGGCGAGCACAGCAGCCATCACAACGGCCATGCGCACATTGATCTTGCTCATATTGGCTTCGAAGAATCCCTGGTTGGCGATTTCCTCAAAGTTGCTCATCGTGAGCAACGTGAAAACAACGGGATATGTGACCCCATTAATGATAATTTCTTTTTTCATTTCTTCTGGAATTAGTTCTAAAAATTCCCGCCGTGCAGGGTGCTGCCTCGGCGGGCTGGTTAATCATTCATACATATATTGGCATAAAGAATAGCCAAGCGAGAGATTAAGCGGCGACGGTATAGTCCCCGTAGCCGTTGAGTGTCGTGGTGTACGCTGCGTTTGACCTGTTCGGCCCGTTAGCCTGCAACTGAGTGACGAGTACGGAGCCGCTGACAATCGTAGAGGATGCCGTGCGGTTGTTGTCGCCGCTGACGTTGGCGATCTTCCACATCACCGGGGTACCGGCCTCGTAGATGACCTCGACAGCAGCCATATCCATACCCGTGACCTGCGATGTGATGGTCTCGCCACTGCGCACCAGCGCATTCGATGTGATGTCGTATGAGAGACCCGTTGCCTCTTGCACAACCCAGTCGCCTGTGGTGTCCTTGGTTGTGGCATCTTCAAGGGTCAGGCTGACGTGCAAACTGAGTTGCAAGGCACTGGCTATCGGCTTCGACGCTGCAACCGTGTTGTCGTCCGACAGGAACAGACGCACATACTGACCCTTTGTATAAGAGCCGATGGCGATGACATCGGTGGCCTCGCTCGATCCAACTGTTTCGAGTGCTCCCGTCCCGCTGAATTGCAACGACTTTGTGGAGTTCTCCCGGTTGTTGAAGTTGAAGGTCACATCATTGAGGAATGCAGAACCTTTGCGGGCAAACGTAGCCTTCTGGCGGGTCTGGTTGTCGGTGGTCGAAGTCTCGTCCCACATGACAATCATCGGCTGCATGGCCTTGATAGCCGTCAGCATGGCCGCTGTGTCTGCGACATTCAGGGAGTCAGCAGATACCGTCCAAGACTTGCTTGTTGTGGTCGGCATAGATGCCAGCGAAACGATGTCCTTGTGGCTTGCCTCCTCGGTATTGTTTGTCAGCGTCACGGTGCAGCCAGTCGCCATGCCTATCACCTTATACTTTGCAGCAGAAGCATCATAGACACAGATACGAAAGTTTTGACCTTTTAATGTTGCCATATTTTCTAATTTTTAATAATGTCAACTTGTAGAGTGTAGGAACTGCCATCGTGCGAACGACCGACAGCACCTACAGCGTATTTACAATCGGCAGGGATTTCATTGACCAGTTCGGCCAATTCTTCCCGCGATGGCGCAGAGAGTACGGCTGTGCCGTTCTTCAGCAGATCGTCATAGACGCTTGGCTGCTTGGCGGTGTCCTTAGTCTTGCTCATCGTTCAGATATAATTCGTTGATAGTGTCACACTGATAATTCAGGATGACCGTCACGCTCGGCTTCAGTTGGTCAAACGCCACCTCTCCCCATGAGAATTGATACTCGTCGGGTTTCAGTTCTGCGTTCTCCGGCGGATTGCCTTCTGCGATCAGTTCGTCCGTGTGGCGGAAATAGTCGCGTATCGTCCGCCTGACTTCGAGTGCAGTCCTACCGAGTGCCGCACGGTTCTTCTCCACGATGCGGATGCTGATATTCACCTGATCTGCCTCACCCTCATAGTTGTCATCCTTGGTAAATTCGGCATTATTGCCTCCATCATTATTAACAATGATATAGGGAATCGGCACGTTATCCATGTCGATGTCCGGGAAGGCAATGTTATTGTAAACGTTATGCGCCGGTAGTCTTTCCATCAGCGCGTCGTTCGACTTCAATGCCTGGATAAAGAAGATGTCAGTCAGGAGTCCCATCGTCTTGTCAGTGTTTGTTCTATTGATTTACGAATACCTATCCTCTGGGGAACCGTGGGCGAGCAACCTGTTGCTGTTGCATCGGAGCCCACCCACGGATGAACTAATCCCAGAAGAAGGCGAGCGAAGAGAGTTTACTCAGTGGTTGGCTCTTCCTCTACAACCTCGTACAGAGCGAATGCCTGAGTGGTGTTGTTGGCACCGTTGATGTAAACCGAGAGATCAGTCATAGACCATGCCGTGTTCAAGATCACACGGGTTACACCCTTGTCGGCAAGAGTTACGGGATCGACCACCATGCGAACCTGACCGTGCTGCTGGAGGGCAAACCACTCGAAGTAACCGAAGGCGATATACTTCTTGGCGGTGGGCACGAGGTTACCGGCAGAGTCGAGTTCGGTGTTCAGATAGTGGGTCACGATGTATGGATAACCTGCGCAACGGCCATTCTGAATCACGAAGCCACCAGCGGCACCGGCGATGAGCGGAGTAGCCTTCAGCTCGGCCTCGGTCTCACGATCCATGATGATTACCACGTCACCCTCGAAGAAGCCCTTGTCGCTGAATGCGGCCACAGCCTTCAGGATGTTCTTGTAAGAGTCAGCACCGATGGCAATGTCACCAGTCTTGGTCATACCAGAGTACGGGCCTTTGTTCTTTTCCCATCTTGCCTGAGAATAAATCTTCTTGGCGAGATACTTGCGGAGTGCGAGAGTGAACTTCTGCTGCACGAATGCCATCAGGTCGAAGGCAGCGTTGTCGATAGCCATGTTAGATACGGGAACCTTCAGACCTACTCGGTTCTGAACGGGAGTGATGTTGGCGAAGTTGAGCACCTGGTCGTTCAGTGCCTCCACCTCACCGACCTCCTCCATCTCAACGTCGTTGACGCTGACAGGCCACAACTCGTTACCCTCTACGCCGGTCACGATGCGCAGTGTGCTGGGCAGATCGAGACCTTCGTGCAGGGTGGGAATCATCTCGTGGATGTTCAGATTGATAGCACCAGATGCGGTGATGTTGCTCGTTGATCCCTCAGTGGCAGGCCACAACAGAATCTCACGCTTTGCACCAGCGTCCTTGGTCTGACGCAGATACTCGCGCAACTGCTCGCCCTTGTTCACCTGCTCGCGGTGCTTGGCCAGTTCCTCAGAGGTCATCTGACCCTGCAAATCCATCATTACCAACTCGGCTTCTCTGCTAAGAGAATCCCACTCACGCTGCTCGTCGTCGGTCAGCTTGCGCTTACCTTCGGCAGCGGTCACATTCAGTTCGCCCATGCGATCCTGAATCTCACGATAACGAACCTGAAGTTCGTCCTTTGTCTTTTTTGTCATAATCGTAAATATTAAAAGTTAATACTAAAATTTAGTTTTCATTCTCATCAACTGGAGTTCGCGGGCACGCTGTGCGGCTTCCTCCAGTGCCTTCTCCTCGGCCTCGCGCTTGGCTTGCTCTTCGGCTTCCTTCTCGCGCTTTCCGCTTTCGGTCTCGTCCCAAAGCTCACGGGCAGAGAGTGAAGTCTGCAAGTAGGCGGGATCCATGCCCAAGGTGAGTGCGGTGATGGCACGGAACTTGGTATGGCGAACCAGGGGAACTTTGCCCTCGCGCTCTTCGATGTCGTACTGGTCTGGCCAGAACTCGAAAGAGCAGCCATCGTACACGCCAGCCTTGGTCAGCTCACGGGCACGGATGCCGAGGTCGCAGTTGGGAACATCTACCTCGAAGTTCACGCCTTCGCGGTCAACACTCAGACGGGCATTGCCTGACACACCGCACTTGGCGCGTCCGAAGGTCAGTTCACGCATGTGCAGCATGTTGATCTTGATGTCCTGAGAATTCAGGAAGTCCATCGTGGCTGCTTCAGGTGAAATCACCTCGCGGAATGTCATTCCGTGCTCGTCGAGAACTTGGCTTTCAGCATTGAAGCAGATGGCACGGCCTGAGATGGTGCCAAGGTTGCCCTGCGCAGCCTGTTCGGGTGTAGCTTCTCTAAAGGACAGCTCGCACTCCAGATTTCTGATTTCTCTTTTCTTTGCATCCATTTTCAATTATGAATTATGTTGTTACTATTCGGTCATTTTCGCGTCTGGGGTTTACCGTGAAACACCTATACCTTTTATAGCATAAAACCTATACATTCTTCCAGAAGAACATAGCCATTCTTTGCCAAAGAACCTATACCTTCTTTTCTTCGCCCTCCTTTGGCGGTGTCTGTTCTGTCGTAGGTCTTCCACCTGTGTTGCCCTCTTTCAGTTTCGGAGAGCCAACCACACCGAGGTTCATTGAGACGTAGTGATCGTCGCCGTCGGGGATGTTCGGCAGGTCGTACTGCGAGCGGATTTCGTTCACTGACCAACCGCTTTCGAGATGCAGCTTGTCGATTTCTGCCTGACCCTTCGCGTCGAGTCGTTTCAGAGCCAACTCGCAGACATGGATTCTGCGCTTGCCGAAGTCGCCAGGGAGAAGCAGTTTCGAGTTTAGCTCGTCTTCATGCTCACGGATGCGCGGCTGGATGGTGCGCAACAGGAACTCCTGCGTCGCGTGTTCCGGCATACGGTAGTTGCCACCACCATCGCCCACGATAGCGATTATCTTGGGTACACCCATCAGTCGGCAGAGTGCTTCGTCGGAATATCCGCGCTGCTCCAAGAGTTGCAACTGTTGGGCGGTCTGGCTGATGACCTGCACCTTGTCGAGATTCTGCAAGGCGATAACATCATTCGACAGCAATCGCTCCTGAATCTCGTCGGCGTACTTGTTCACCTGCTGCTTGTCGAAACGTCCGAAGGCAAGCGTACCGCCACCCGTTGCTGGTTTCTCCTCACCGATGATGAGTTTCATCTTACCACCCTTTGCCATATCCTGCAAAGCCTGTTCGTCGCCAGTGGCAGCAATCGAGAGAGCCTTGAAAGCATAGTCGATGGTCGGGATGCCCATGTAGTAGTCATCCGTGAGGAACACGTTCTTGAAGTGCAGCACATCCTTGGCATCGCACTCCACCTTCATCCGTGGGCCACGGTCGGAGTTATACACCAGATTGTATCGGTTGCTCAGTGGATCATAACCGCCACCCGTACACAGCCAAAGGTTCACGGGATAGCCGTCAATGCCGCGCTCGATATACACGTAGGCATTGCCATAGTATATCTTGCGGTACTCGATTTGCTCCTGCATCTGCGAGGCGGTCATCATCGGATTCGGGCGTACCTGAAGCAGATAGTTCAGCAGGCCGTTCTTGCCGTAGCGGTCTTCCACAAAGTTGCCACCCTCACCGTTCATGCGCTGGTACTGCGTCAACATCTGTCCCATCGTCTGCATGATGAGCGTCACACAGCGCGTCCATGTAGGAATCAGCAGAGACGAACGACCATACGGGCGCACGATGTTCACCTCATAGTTACCACCTTTCGGTACTGGTGGCGGTGTCGGTGCCGTGCTTGCCGGTACTCCTGGAGTCTGCACCTCTCTGCGTCTGAAAAGACTAAACCAATTATCCATAATCGTTTCCTTTTTCTATTCGTGCATTAATGCGTTGTGGGTTTACTACATCGCAGCAAGAATCTTTTCCTTCTCCTCAGTGCGCTCGTTGATGGCGAAGAAATAGTCAATGGCTTTCTTGCGGTAGTCTTCGGTATATTTGTCGCCATTCGGGAACCCGCGACGGCATTTCTCTACAAATTCCTCTGCGGTCTTTGTGTGATAATGATTGATCCACGCCACCTCATACGTCGGCGGTATTGGCGGGTATTGGCTCACCACTTCGCCTTTTACGTTGACCACCTTTAGGCGTGGCTTTGTGGGACAATGAGGCTGCGCCTCGAAAGTCAGTCCACCAATACCACCACGCACGAACGGCTTCACCAACTCCGTTCCGTTCGGGTATCTTCTGCCCTTGGCTGGCTGAGTAAATCTTTTGAATACGGGTTTGTTTTCATAGTGCGTCAGTCCGTTGTCGGTCATCATGCGCCACGACAGCACCACCACGTCGGCCTGCAACTGATTCAGGATGGTAGGCAATTTCTTACGACCCTGAATTTCAATCATCTCGTCAATGTCAATGAAGCCTATCCAGGCATACTCGCCACGATGGGCTTGATAGCAATCCATATAGGCTTTGTCCTGTACGTTGAAGGTCCCACCCTGATTGGTGTAGTCGATAATCTCTACGGCATCGGTCTTTGTGTAGTCGTTCAGCACCTTGTATGGCTGCTCGTCGCCATCGTGTGAGTTGTCGCAGATAAAGATTTTCTTCACGCCAAGTTTCAGGTGATGATCCACCCATTCCTTCAGGTAGCGGTTCTCATTGCGAACGATGGCGCAGATGGCTACGTCTTTCGACTCCACCTCCTTTTCCATCTCCCACAATTCCATGTGAAGATTCAGCCACGCCAACTGATGTTCCAAGTCGTTCGCACGCCATGATCCACCGTTATAATGCAAATAATAGTTGTCGAGGTTTGAATAGCAACGGCACACCAACGCAGGCTTTGTCTTGCGGATGTCATCGAGCAGACAGGCTCCAGTGTCCCAATGATTGCCGGGATTATCTTCGCCCGGCTGCAAGTTCCAGCAGCGCATCGGGTCGAAGTATCGCGCACCGTTGGCCGTCAACTTCGGCACATTCATATAGCAGAGCCACGGCAGCAGACGGTCTTTCTCTTTTCGCCTGTTATGGAAGTATTGCACCTTTCCGCAGGCTGCAAACTCCTCATTCCACAAAAAGTCGAAGTTTTTGGTGATGAGCACGTCCGACTCCATCAGAATGAAACCGTCTGGCAACAGTTCCCACAACTTCTGCACACTTATTATATGCTTAAATGAGCCGTGGTTTGACAGTTTCGCCATGTTCCACTCCTTGTCGGGGTACTTTGCCAGTTCCGCCTCGAAGTCTATCACCTGACCTTTGGTGTTGTCGATCACCTTCACGCCTTTCATATTTTTCTTGAATGGCCGTTTGTCGCTATTGTCGAAGATGACAAAGGCGTAATCTTCCGAGCAATGCTTCCGCACGCTCATGATCGCCGCCTCCGTCAGTTCCGGGGTGTTAAAATGCACGATTGCTACTTGTTTCTTCATATCTTCTGGGTTTAGTTCATTCGTTTACCACCAACTGCATCAGGAATTGCAGCGTGTCCTCTCGCCGGTTGGCATTGAAGGTTTCTGGGATGATATGGAACACGCGGCCAAGGTACTTGATACGACTGCGTTCATCGAAACAGGTGGTATATCTCATGCGCACAATCTTGACCATGTAGGCATCCAGCGCACCGGCATTCATAGCAGCCTTGCCACGCTGATAATCGACGTTCGCGTGAAGGCACGGCCCGTCCTCCCACTCAATGCCACCACCATCGACACCATAGACGCTGGTCTTGGCTTCCTTGCGGTTGAGCACCTGAATGATGTCGTGAAGAAATCCTGCACTGTATCCCATAGTCTAATCAGTTTGTGGGTTAATGATCTTCTCGCAGTCTTCCTTCGCCTTGGCGATGGCCTCACGGAATTTCTGGCAGATGTGCGATGTCGGATTCTCGATGTAGGCATAGCGGTTGTAGAGAGCCGCCATGTCGCGCCGCTGGGTGTCGTAGGCTTCCACCATCTCATCCGTCGGATCAGAGATTTCCCCGAAGTTGAAATCAAACTCAGTCTGCACCACGGTCAGTTTATCCAACAGACCGTCGCGCTCCACCTGCAACGGTGAACCGCCCGCCAGGTACATATAGTTTTTGACCATGAACGAGAACCCGAAGGCAATCTCTTTGCTGTCGCGCTGCTCTTCCGCGTCGCGGTTCTTGTAGAGCGACTGCACCAGCAACAGCGAGGCGTTGAAGATGGGATCAGGAATGCGCCCGTAAGTGTCGATTACGTTCTCATACGTGCGCCGCGTCAGGTCGAGGATGGCTTGCTCGGCTGTCCGTCCCATCTGCTCAATCTCAGCGTCTTCGCAGTTAAAGTCGATACGGCAATGCTGATGAATTGCATCAAGGTTCAGCCACTTCAAGCCCGTTTTCTTTTTATCATCCATATTGATTTTTGCTTTTTGTCTTTACCTTGCGGACAAAAAGCGGTTGTAGGTTTACCGTGTGTTTTTCATAGACATAAAAAAAGGGAGCCTCGATTGAGACTCCCTTTTTAATTTTCTTCGTCGTAGCAAATATATCGGACAAACGCCTTCTCGCTCGAATGACCTGTGGCTCGCAATATCTTGCTCCGTGGAATGTTTCTCAAAGTATTAATCGTCGCAAATGATCGCCTCGCGCTATGCGAGGAAATGAGTTGGTATCTTCGCTTTGTCTCTCTGATAATCACACCGTTGATTTTGTTGTCAATGTGAACTTCATCCATGAAGTCCTCACCTATATGGTGCAATAGTTGGTGCAGATAGGTATTATAATTATTGATTTCTCCCGTGTATGGCGCACGGTAGCCGTACTTTTCGAGAATGGAGAAGGTGATACGGCTGTCGATGCTCAGGGTGTTGATGGGTACAAAGCATTTGTTGCCGGTCTTTTGTTGCACAATCGAAAATTGTCCATTCTTGAAATTTTCAGGACTGATGCGCACGAGGTCGCTGTACCTTTGGCCAAGGTTGCATCCTAATACAAACATATCGCGCACCTTTTCGAGTGTTTCAATCTTATTCTTTCGCAATTTCGCCACCTTCTTTTGCCTAAAGTTATAGGTTTCCTCTTTGCCTATCTTGAAATGGTAGATGTGGCTGATTTCATCAGGCGTGAGCGAAATCTTAGACGGAATATAGTTCGGTATATCCACCTCTGAATAACTTGGATTAAGTTTCACGCCGTATTTGCTTGACCAATTCAGCACCGAAATGAGATTGGCTTTGACGTGACCGATGGTTGAGTACTTCAATCCTTGATCCGCAAGAAAAGGCACGAAGTGATTCCAGAAGACACTGGAAATCATCGCAGGCATAATCGTGCATCCAAACTGCTGCTCAATGCTCTCAAGTTTATTGACTAACATACGATAGTTCTGTCTGATTTTCGGGTGTGAGCGTTGCTTGATATCGCACATCTTTTCGATACACTCAATCACCGTGCAATTCGTTAGATCGAGCGCGAACATGTTGTTCATACTCGATGCTAAATACTCGCGGAAGCCGTTGTTGGAAGTTCCATAAAAATTCTGTGTCATCATATCTACTATATATAAAAATATGGGGCAGCACTGCGCGTTGCTTTGGCCTAAAATGCGAAGCCACCTGGACGTTTCCGTTACCAGACGCGGTTACTGCCCCAATGGGGTTATTATTCAAATATGGCAGATACAACAAATGCCACCTATGATGGCGGCATCGACGTACCGCATTTTAGTTTAAGCGGTGCAAAGATAAGCATAATATCTGAAACGTCCAAACAATTCACATAAAATAACAGATGCAAGCCCTGAAAGCCTGCATCTGTTATGTATTGAGTTATTACAAGAACTCAATGAAATTATTCGCTTTATTTAGTATTATGAACTAATAGGAGTGTTGTCTGTTTGAACATATCCCCAAACGCCACCACTCTTCTCATAATAAACTTCCTCAACATTCTCATGGTCTGCATAAGTTAATGACAACTCGCCGTTTATTTCATCCTTATAAGATACCCAGTATGTGTGTCTCTGGTCTCCAGACACCTTAACTACCAAATCTCCGCAGTGCAATACGTCCAGTTGATCTCCTGTCAATGATGAAATATCAGTCACTTCAATTATTTCTGGTACTTCTGGTGATGGTTCTGGTATCACCAAATCTTCATTGTTGATATCACAGATAGAGCACTGACAGTCAGGAGCGCCGCCGACAGGAGGAAGTGTGTCACCGCCATTATCTTCGATGTTAATAAATCGGACTAAATACCCACGAATAGCCACACCGTAGTAATTAAGACCTGCTGCACTGACATATTGTTTCAATTCAACAAGATTGTCATTGCTGTCAAAGTAACAAAGAGCGATACATTGTCTGCCACCATTAAACGGAGAACCTGTAGGTGGTGGACTTACCTTATTAAAGAATGGAAACGCCTTATTAACAAAGGCATACACAGTATTGTTGTATACAAATGTTTCGGGCATAGTTAATCTCACATGTGTAATCTCAATTTCAGTCGGTGCTTTAATCAAAGTACCATCAATTCCAAAAATTGCATATTTCATGTAACTCTGACCAACAGGCCTGAATACCATGTAAATCTTATCATTAAGAATAGATATGGATTCCTCTGCGTGGGGCTGGTTGTCCAATACTTTTGCAATAGGAGACCATGTTATAGCATCATCAGACGACATCAGCACATAAGGAACATTACCCTCATAACCATTCTTGACATTACTACAAGCAATAAGATAATACTTATCACCGTACTTTGTCATCTTAATGATATCGACGGTTGTAATGTAACTATCAGGTAAAGATGGGTCAAAAGAATAGCCATAAAGTGTATTCAACATTGTCAGATAGTTGGCATGAGTCCAGTCCACTGCGTTTTCTAAGCCTTCATACATCAACTTCTGTGGAGCAATGGCAGAGAGTTCCCATGTTGCTTTGTTGAACACTTTATACATCCAAATATGAGGCCTCGTATTTTCAGTTACCTTATCATAAAGAAAGCCACACCTGATAAGTACATCATCACCTTTGTCGATAATAGAATGATTGTAGGGTACTAACAAATCATAGTCAGTCCCATCTTCATTATACTGCTCTACATACTCCAAGTCACTGAAAATAGCCTTAGTCAGCACTTCCCTACGTCCATCTTCAAGAATAGAGAGGTATACATTATTATAGTGAATCGAAGGATGCTCCGCGTAACTCTTCGCATTGCTATGATATACACCATACGTAAAGGTTTTATCAAGCGCAATGAATGAATTATGACAATACTTTGACGTAACAGGGGAGATCACACTTCTTCCATATCCAAGCGTTGCAATACTATATGGTATTCTCGGATATTTGGAATTGTAATATTCCTCAGTTGTAAATGCGACACTACAATTTATATTGTTGGGATTTGTAAATACTATATAAGCATTATTCCCTTTGTCATACAAAGGAATTGAAGAAGCACAATCGAAACCAATCTTACCATTGATGGTTTGTATATTAACATCTTCTCCAGTGAGATAGTATTTAATTTTATGAGTGCCACCATACGCATTGTCGATATTCCTGTATAAGCCGTATACTACATTAGAAGATGCGGCATTCCTTAATAAAAACATTATATTTTTATTTATCTCAGCCATACCAAGAATACCATCTACACTTTCTTTAACCGTCATCTTGAAAGTGTAATTATACGCTGATGTAATAGTTCCCGTTGCACTGTGACTGATAAATATTGATGAAATATCAACAGGTGCTATAACTGTAATAACAGCATTCTTGAAATCAGAACTACTCAAACGTGCGATAATAATATTTGCTGACGACGTGCCATTATAGGTTGCCGAGACATTAAACTCCCTTTCGTCCTCACTTGCGTATTCAAAGTTGATAATACTGCCCTTTTTAATCGGCTTGTCAAAAAAGATAGAATTACGACCACCGTCAACATCCCTCGTCAATGATACATTCCTTGAACCATCATCAGTAACAAACCCATAAACGCCGCCACTTGTAACCAACTTTCCACTATTATTAATTGGAACAGTTTCGACGTTCATGTTTACCCATTTACTCAGATCATTTGTCCACTCATCCTCTGGAAGAAAATACTGCAAATACTTGTGCGTAGATGCATAAATAAACTTAACTGTAAGACCTCCTTCATGTCTATCTAAAGGAACAGAATTAATTGCCGGCTGTGGCCCTGCATATTCAGTCGGATTTCCATCCACAGAATTATATACAGACACATCAATAACCTTTGATGCATCAGCCTTTATTCTGTTGATTTTCTTAGTGTTATACTGAGATGCCTGATTTTTAGACACAATCAGCCTAAATGCACCGCCAACACGATTGATTCTTAGAACTGTTGAATCTTGCGTTGCTGTATAGTACTTAGTCTCGTCAGCATAAATATTTCCGATTGTTGCAATGGTCGTATTAGAGTTGTCTTTTAACACCACTTCAACATAATTGTCGCCGTCATTAATGAATGCTACACTCTGACCTTTCCTGATAATATAGCCGATAGTATTGGTTGTACTTCCTTCAATAACACGGTCTTCACCAGTAACAAAATCTTTTAGTATAGTCCCATTGATAATGGACATATTAATCTCAGTACCAGTGTTCTTTTCAACACGGATTATATTTGATTCTGATTCCGCTGTGTAGATGTAATCGTCTCCTGCGCTGATATTAATAGTTGATATGATAGTAGTGGTACTGCCTACCTTTAATCTTATAGAAACTCTTGTTATACCTGATTCATTGTTGTTATGGAAGAAAAGTTTGTCTCCTACTGCAAGACTGTAATTATAGTCTTTTAGATTAACTCCTGTTGCATACAGAAGTGTTTCAGGCATCGTCTCAAAGACACCTCCACTCTCAACAAGGTTTCTGCTACCTGGAGTAGGAGTAACATCTACCCCCTGCCACTGAATTGTGTCTGTGGTGAAACTCTGTGCCATCAGTCTGAATTGCACATACTTATTGTCAGAACTCTGCGCAGTTCCTTGGATAAATTTGACGCTCATGCCACCGGCTCTGATGTCAACAGGGACATAAGCGAGAGCGGCTGTCAGGTCAGCGTATGGGGTTGGATTACCTTGGCCGTCGGGGTGGTTGGCGGAGATGTCATAGACTTCTCCAACGAATGAGCGGACGGCGAGACAAACGTATGCCGATCCGTTCCAGGCATAGAGTGCGTACATGGTTGCATCGTACTGCGTGCCGTCCCAATTTCCGATGCGATAGATGGTGTCATCCGCGCCGGTGGCAGGTAGCAAGTCTGTGACGGCTGTTGTCTGATCCGTAGCAACTACGCTGACATACTGCACGTCAGGCGTGGTGATCAGGTCGTTCACCTGTTGCTTTGTGTAGGTCTCTTCCTTGCGGTAAGTGTCTTCCAGTTCACCCTCTACTTTGCCGAGTGTGTTGTAGTCTTCTGATGCACCGCCGAGGATTTCTTCTTTGGCTGCATCTATGCGCTCATCGACGCTACCACCGTCGCCGACGGCTGCTTCCAGTTCGTTGAGTCGGCCATTGATGGTCTCACTGCCTCCGCCCTGCTCACCGATTTCTGCATTAATAGTATTGATCTGCTCTTGCAGATTGGCATCGCCGTCCTGACGGTCTTGCACTTCCTGCGCCAAATTGTCCTTATTCGGCATTACCTGGTCAAGTCTTTCCTGTACTTCAGGACCTGTGTTTTGTAAATCATAATTCTGTGCCATATCGTTTCTTTTTTTAATTTATTTGTCTTCGGTATAATCTTCGTTTTTATGCACTCTCAGTTGGTTGCCTTCGCTGTCCAGCAGGTTTTCCTTGTTGCTGTCGCGCAGATTCAGGTAGGCGGTATTCACGTCGCCGGCATAGACGCGGGTATAGACGACATGCCCATCACCACCGGGATTGAACTCACAACAGAACCGCGCCGTGGGGTCTGCTGTGACGAAGCAAAGCCACTGATAATTGAACTCTTCTCTGTAGCCGATTTCCATATCCGAGTCAGTCACCCGATAGATACACTCCGCCTTCACCAGTCCGAGCATCTCAGAGGAATCGAACACGATGAAGAACTTCCCGTCTTCGTCGTGCAAGATGTCCTTATGCTCGATGGTCATGCTCTGGCGGACCATGCCCCAGGAGAGCACCACCTTGAAATCGTCGGTCTGTTGGACGAAATCCGCGTGCGTGATCTCGATTTGGAACTTGGCGACATCGCCCTGACTCACTAAATATTTTCTATCCATATCCATTCTTTTCTTATTGCGCGAAATTGTGGTGTGGGTTTACCGTCAAGTCGGCTGTCCGTTGAGCACGAACTGGAACGAGCCTTGCACGAGGTTGAGCCGTTGCGCTCGGATGTTCACGCTCTTCAGCAGGTATGATCCGCTTATGCCGTCGCTGTCCTGACCGTTGCGGGGCTTGATGACCAAAGTGAACGACTTACCCACTTGCAGCAGGTCGCGGATGCCAGTGCCTCCGCTGATACCAAGGGCCGAAGTCGAAAGCACGAGATAGCCCACGGTGATTGAGCCGCCGTTGCGCCCTGCCACGTAGGAACGCCATCGGTTCTGTGTCGATGATGAAGTCTCGATGAGTTCCGCATCCATCTGTGCCTCGTCGTACTGCGTGCCTGCGATCAGCGTCGAGTTGCAATACACCAGAATGTTGTTGCCGTTTGTTGCCATAATTATTTTTATTTATGATCTTACGAAATTAGCCTGCAAGTATTCGCCCTTGCCAGTCCTGCGACCGTTCGAGTTGAGCACGAAGCGAATCTGCTCACCGCTCACTGTGGCCGAAAGGTTCAGGTTTCCGAGTCCGCCATTCCGAAGGTTGCTCGCCAGCGTGTTGGTCTGCGCAGCCGTCAGCACGGTCTCCCCGGCATTGAGAAGCGCGGGGATGTTATCGCCACTGAATTTATGTCCCGGCACCACACCGTTGGCAGCATGGAGCACACCGCCACGGGCGAAGAAGGGGATGAACGATGTGGCCGTCTGTGCCTCGTTGAGCGTTTCGAGCACGAGCAGGATGGATGTGATGCCCTGCACGATGCTCATCACGCCCTGGATGCCGCTCAAAATATTCTTCAAATCTTCAGGCAGTTCAATGCCAAGTTGCTCGATACCTCCGAAGATGCCTTGCACACCGCCGAAAATCTTCTGCATCTCGTCGATCACCTGATTGTCGTCCTTTTCCTTGATGCCGAGCAGTTTCTTGTAGTCCTTTTCGGTGATGTCTTTCTTCAGGTCGAATGTTTGCGTCTCATTCAGTCCGAGCATCTTCTTCATACCTTCTTGATCCAACATCGCCCAGACGCTTGGCATTTGCCTTTCAGCCAGTACACGGTCTAAGTTATCACTGATATATTCGTTTGTTCTGAAGTTCTGCCTTGCGAAGTCATCCCACGTTGGCATTTTGACGGTTGAGCCTGATCTGCCGCCTTTTGTCGTCGTCTTTGTTCGTCTTGTGCCTCCGATGACAATATCAGGAAATTCGGTTTGACCTGTTGCTGAGTTATAAATGGCACCCCAATAACCTTCTTTCCATGTGCCATTTTGAGCATCGAAACCAGCCCAATTACCGTTAGCGGGTCGTTTAATGAAATTTCCTTTGTCATCCACATTGCTACCGACTTGACCGCCAGGAGCATTCAACAAAATATCTTCTACCGACGTGCCATTGATATAACTTGCCAGTTCGTTGAACAACTTTATCAGCGGCTTGATGGCATCATTCGCCAATTCGATGGCACCGACTTTGAGATCATTCCAAAGCGTTGCACCGGCACCAGACAGCGAGTTCATAGTGTCGCCGAGTTCCTTCATGGCGTTGTCGAGTTTCACCTGCGACTGCGCTGCACGGTCGGCTGCGGTCTCGATATAATCACCAGCCGCCTTCATACGGTCTTTGATAATGTCGGCAACGGCCTGTGTCATGTCGCCCGTTTCCTTCATACGGTTGCGGATTTCCTCGGCTGAGAGTCCGAGGTTGTCCAGGATAGGCAGCGACTTACGGCCAAGACCAGTCACAATACTATCGACAAGATAGTTGATGTCCTGACCTGTATCTTTCGCCTGCTGCTGGGCGAAGGCGAGGAAGGTGCCCATCTGCTCCAGCGACAGGTTGAAGTTGTCGAACTTCACGGCCTGCTTCATCAGTTCGAGGTCGTTCACGGTGTTGTGGGTAGCCTCGCGCAGATTGTCGAGCAATCCCGGACGGTTTAGTCTTTCAAAGGCTTTCGACACACCTTCGGCCTCGCGCGACATGGCCATTCCCTTACTCGTGACCTCGGCGAAACCGCTTGCAACCGTACCGAGGATGGCTGCAAACGAGGCATACTGAGCGGCAGCAGCCACGATTGATTTTGTCGATTGATTGAGCACGCCACCGAGCGTCAGGTTTTCATTCTTAAACCTTTCGAGCGTTCCTCTCGCCTTGGCGATGTTAGCATCATAATTACTAACGTCAGCCTTCATTCTTACTAAAACGTCACCTTTAGCCATTTGCTTGTCGATTTACATATTCTGTGATTGCTTCGGCCACCTGGCTTGCAGCCGTTTCCATGTGCCACGGAGCCGTATACCCGAACCAGTTAGTCTGCCTGATGGAGCCACGAGTACCGAACCGAGATGTACGGAATACAGTACCAGACCCTAAGAACCTGAGTATGAAACCACGATCCGCACCGTAGTAGTAGTCCAAACGGTTGCGCCCATCATCTATTCTTGATCGGCGGTTGCCACCGCGCATTGTCGGGTTTTGCTCAACGATGCGCTGCCGTCTCAATTCATACTTTACGCCTGCTGTACCGCGTTTCTTTTGTAGGATGCTCAGATTACCGCCGAACATCGACTTATAAACAGAGTACTTCACAGCCCTTGCAGCCTTGCGCGGGTCGCTCTTCATGTAGTTCTTTACATCTTGGGAAAGTTTCTTGCGTGCTTCTTTCAGCACATCACGGATGTACTTCTTGAAGATTGAGGCCATCTGCGGGTCTGTGGTCATAATACGACCAAAGGCTTCCATGTTTTCTGTAAAACCTGAAACCTCCACGTCACCGTTCTTCTGCTTGCCTCCTGATGATGATGAGCGTGATGACGATGATCTGCCGCGCCAATAATCTGGATTATTTGAATATATACCCATAATTCGTGCTGTATATATTCCCTGTGTTTTCCCGTCTTAGGTTTACTATTGTGTTTTTCATCGAAAAACCGGCTCGCGCATCACTGCGCGGGTCGGTCGTGAGCAAAGTTAAGTATTTTAAGTTCAACCATTATGGCTCCAAGGTGCCGCCATTGTCGTCACCGTTGTCATCGCCCTGCTGGGTGCCGCCCTGCTGCTGACCGCCATTGTCACCGCCGCTGGGCGTTTCTCCATTGTCGGTCTTCTTGGCGACGTAGGCCACCTCGCGCACGTTCTTGCGCTCCACGCTGTAGCCCTCCTTTTCGAGCAGTTCGGTGAACTTCACCTCGGTCTCGCAGCGCACCTTCACGCTCACGCCTACACGGGTGGCGAGGTCGCCAGCGTTTTCGAGTGTGAGGTCAGTCACTTCTGGGTCGAGTTCCTGCGCCCGCTGTAGGTTGATGTTACCGCCTTTCAGATGGAGGTCTGGATAGATGCGCATGAGCACATCGCTGCCGTTCTTGAACTGGATGGCAAAGCCCATCGCCATGAGTTGCGCAGCGGCACGGCCAAAGTAGCCGAGCACCTGGGCTGCAACATCTTCGGGAATGAGCGAGTTCTGATGATGGATTTCACGCGCCAGAGCCTTCTCGTCACAAGTGAGGAGCAGTTCGTTGGCGGTGATAGACTTGCCGGTGCCGAAGGCTTCGACACCCTGATTGAGACAAACTTCGTACTGTATCATATTTCATTCAATTTAGGGGTTAAAAACTTTATCCTCGTTAAAGGTGGTGGCTTTTACCTCGTTAAAGGTACCACCTTTTATATGGTAAAAGGCTGACGGGTGGTTTCAGACCTCCATCAGCGAGAGCATCACCACGTCGTCGCGCCAGTTTCGGCTGATGCTGATCGGGTACATCGTCGAGCCGTCGATACTAACAAGATCGCGCGGGTTGATGCCGTCGGCCACGGTTGCCGATGTGCCGTCGTGCGCCAGCAGTTCACACTCGATTTTTCGCTTCGACGTGGCCCAATAGTTCACCACACGATTGCAGAGGTGGACTTCTGGCCGCTCACGCGCACCGTAGTACTGAACATCTTCCATATACGAGCCGTCGGCATTCATCAGCAGACCGTAGGCGGGTGGCACGCCCTGGTTACTACCGTATGGGCTTTCGATGTTGTACTCTTCCTTCACCATCGAGTCGCTGTGCGCCTTGTAGCGCAGGCGAGGCACGTCGAGGTTTTCGTTTACGTCACACCAGCCGGAGTTAGGATATTGCTGATAACTGGTGTTGTCGTTCTTGTAGTACTCGACGCGGAAATCTTTCAGGTCGAAGCATTTCTCACCGTTGATGTCGTCCACGCGGCTGTCGTCAGTACCCATCAATTCGATAAAGAGGCGACCTGTCACGCCGGATGGCATCGGGATAATGCTCGTTTCCTCGTAGTTGGTCGCACTGATTTCATAGCGGGAGAAGAGTTCAGGCTTTTTGTTTCCGATGGTAAGCAGACATTCACAAGTATAGTCCTGCCATGCACGACCATCCCAATAGATAGCACTGCCACCTTCATCAATGCCAATCCTGGCTTTCATCGCAGGATCACCGGCAAAGAACCTGCCCTCTTCGTATTTCTCGCCCTCGCGGTAGGTGTCGGCCAAGATACGCAAGAAACCGTCACTGAAACAATGCTGGAATTTGGTCTTCAGCCAGACATATATGGCACCCATATATGTCTGCTTGATATGGATCACGTTGCCCACATTGTCGTAACCGCCACCGGCATCCGCTCCGCGGTATTTTGACAGGATATTGAATGCGGCATAACCAGTCCAACAAGTGCCGTTCAAGTCCATCTGTTCACACGACAGCACATCTTCGGTGTAGTGCCACATCTTGTCGCCGTTCGACTCAATATAGCCGTCGTACCAACTTGGGCGACTCATCTCAGTGACTAACACGCCGTCGAACGGGTCAATGGAATGGCCGTTGTATGTGTCAGGATCGACATTGATTTCACAGGTGTTGGGGCCTCGGTTCTGGTAGTCCTTATTGTTGATGGTTGCAAAGATGTCACCAACGCTCACGGATGAGAACATCGTCTCGATGCTGCCGTCGTCGGTGCCACTGGCGAGCGTGGTCAGTTCGCTGTAGTCCATCACCAGGGCGGTGCTCTCGCCGCTGTCGTCGGCACAAGTCAAATAGAGCGTATCGCCGTGCATACGGGCTGTGAGTCCCCAGAACTTACACATATCTTCGAGGATGGTGCCGTAGTCATAGCGTGACTCAGGATTGTGGTCGTCGTCCTCTTGCACAAAGTTGATCCAGTCCACTTTCACCTTCAGCCACTCCAAAGCATCGGAGCCGCCCTGCACCACAATCTCGGTGGGTCGGCTGATGGATGGGATGGTATCGAGCGCACTCTTCAACAGATAGGCAAAGTTCTGGATCAAGGTGTTCATGGTGTAGGCATTCACATCGACCTCCGCACGGCTGATGACTGACAATGGGCACTGCACGGGAAATTCTCGCTCCAGAGGGTTCTCATACAGGGCCGCGCCGAAATTCTGCGCCTGCATGAAGCCAATCCAGCGGACATTCCCGTTGGAGTCGGTGAGCGTCACGGGGCGGTCGGTGTCGGTGGTGGGAATGATGCTGCGCCAGTTCACGTTGACGGTATCGGTTGCATCTCGGCCCGTGTCAACGATGCGGATGTAACCACTCTGACGGCGCACAGGTGTGAACATATCGTCGTCGTAGTCCTCTTGCGTGGAGAACGGATCAGCCGCGCCAATCAGTTGGACGGGCTGGCCGCTGTAGTTGTCGTCGTAGATGTTGACCGTGTAGAGTTCGTTCGCTCTGAGCGACTTGAACTTGACTTGCCAGTGAATTGCCATATTTCTTTCTTTAATTTGGTTACTCGTTTTGAAAGTTCGCGCATTCTCGCCTTCATCGCTTTGTGCTCTGCCTTGCGCTCGTCGAAGCGTCGGCCAAGGTCAACGACCGAACGCAGCAGCATGTCGGCCTCAGTCCTCATGCGCTCGCGCTCTGCCATCAGAGCCTCCCATCGCTTGGTGGTGATAATAGTCAGTCCAAACATATCAGCGGAAAAGTACAATGAGAAGGATTAACAGGATGACGAGCATCACCAGCGCGGCGATGCCGTACATGCAACCCATCAGATGAGCGGCCATCGGGTCGTCTTCTGGTATGATGTCAGGGATTTCCGGCATATCGCCGAAGTGCGTGTAGTCGTTGTTCATATCTTATTCGTTAAATCGGTTAGCCTCCCAGATACGGCGCGATACCAGACCGCCAAGTTTCTTGCCTCCGGCGTTGACCCAACGAAGGAACTGCTCTTGCACCTCCCACGTCGCGCGTCGGCTTTCGATGTATTTCTTCAAGGTCGAACCGTTGAAGTTCGATGGGCCGCAGTTGTAGATGAAATCCACGACGGCATCAAACTTGCCCTGCGTGGTGAGGTTGGCGCACCTGTTGGCGATGGCCTCGAACTTCGCAAGGTCTTCGCGCAGGAATTGCTCGGCCTGATACTGCGTGATGCGGTCGCCTTTCGTCACGTCCTGCGTGTGGCCGTAGCCAATCGTCCACACGCCCTTCGCATCCTGGTAGGCCGTCAGTCGCACGCCCTCAAACTTCTTGATGGCATTGATCAGCGTCGTCGATGCTTTCATAAGTCTTCGTTGTTTGGTTCGATGTCTTCAAGCGTAATGCCAGCCTTCACAGGATAGTCGATGGTTTTCTTCCTGCGCTTGCGGTTTGGGTCGTCCTTAGCCTCACCTTCTTCTGGGATAATTCCGCGCTTGCGCAACTTGCAACTGAGGTCGGTACAGATGAGAGGGCGCATCATTTCGATTTGTCTGCCGTTGCGGGCCACTTCGCGCTGGAGATCACGAATTTTCGCGTCGGTCTCGTCGAGCCGTTCGCGCAGTTCATTACGATCCTGTTTGTAGTGGTCGCGCTCGTGTCGCAGTTCTTCTATCTGAGCCTTACGGTCTTCGCGGTCAGTCTTCGCGTCGGCAAGCATCTGCTGATACATGTCCTGCAACTCCTTTGCCGCATCCACCTCTGCCGACTCTGCCTCGGCCTTGGCCTTTTTCCTCTGATAACGCCACGTAAAGAATGCACCGGCACCGCCTCCAACGAACAGCCCGATGAACGAGATAATTGCTTCTAATGTTATTTCCATACCTGTTGTTATAATCTCTTTACCATCGCAGGAAAATGCGCCGTGGGTTTACTTTGTCCGCCAAACCCAGATGCCGAAATCAACGACGGCAATAATGATGAGTATCGTTTTCATGGTCTTCGCGGTTTAGATGATGCAATGCTTCTTCAGCAATAGAGCGATGGCGATGATGATACCCATGAGAGTCAGGATGCCGACGGTGATAAGTGATTTCTGCATCCAGGAGAGTTTCTTTTCCACCTCTTTGATGACGGGGTATGGTTGCGGAATGGTGTCGTGTGTGGCGACATAGGTCGTGTCGTGCGTCACCTTCTCGATATACTTCGTGTGCCATTTCTCGATGAGCATCGTGTCGCCACGCTCCTTGACGTGGATGGAGTCGTGCAACCAGATACTATCCCGCTGCTGCTTGGTGATGTAGGTGGTGTCCGTGCGCACCTTCTCCACCGTCACATATTCCACACTCTTACACGATGTCAGCAGCAGGATCACAATAATAATGGCAATCCCAAGTGCCGACCAAAAACAAGCCTTATAGGAGGCTTCTAACTGATCCATACGTTTCATAGTTACTATTATTTAATTGTTTTACTGTTGCACATTCCCTTCGCTCAGATCAAACACATAGCACGCATCCAATAGCGCGTGAATTGGGTCTATCTTCGTGTGCTGCTGGGTCTTTCTAATCGCCCGCAACTCGCTCGACGAAATCTCCACCTTCGCATTCCCGAAACACCAGGGCCAAAGGGGGCTGTTGCTCAAATAGAGAAACGGCGTGTCGTTCGTGTAACTCCAGCCGCCGCTGTCGATATTGTATTCCTGACCGAGCAGCAGCCACTCCAACTTCTGGATGAGTCCGTTCATGTTGACGAAACTTTGCGGCACGGGGACTACCATGCGCTTAATCGTCGCCGCGTCGATGCCGAGGGATTGCAACCACGCCTTGATGGTGTTGATGGGTTGGATGCTCTGCGCGGGGTCGTAGCCGAACATAAACAGGTTCAGTCCCTGCTGGTTCTTCGCCATGAGGTCGTTGATGGCGTAGTCGGGATTGAACACCTCGCCCGGACAGACTTTGAGCCAACCCTGCTCCGACCACATCTCATAGAGCGCACGGTTCGGACTGTCCTTCATCGCGGCTTCCACGATCCACGCCTCCGTGTCGGCAAACATCCGCTGGTCGGCTGGCATGTCCTGCCGGTAGTTCACGCCCAGATAGGTGATGGCGAAGAGGTCGTCATTCCCCCCGAAGTCGAGTCCCACGAAGATGTTCCAACCGTCCTCATACTTGCAATCGGTGATGCGCCTTTCCACCTGCCTTGGCCGTATCTGGTCGCCTGACAGCCACTTCACAAAGCGGTCTGATTGCCACATATTAAAGTCCTTGGTTAATACCTCCTGCTTCGTGTCGTCCGTGCCGGTGGCTGCTTCGTGGAGTCGTTCACGGTAGTAGGTCGGCTGCACCGTCGTACCTATCGAGCGGTTGACCTTGCGGAACAGCTCCGTGTCGTTCAGCTTTTCGAGGTCGTCGGTGATTTCCCACTTGTCGAGTTGAAGGAGCATCGCCGTCCAATAGTCTTCGGGTGTGCGGTGCGGCTCGCCCAGCGGGTAGTCGAGTTCCTGAAGCAGCGAGGCTTCCACCTGTTCGAGTTTGGTCTTATACGGCCCGTCCTTCACCTTTCCTGCGGTGGTGGTATGCAGCAGCAGTTTCTCACGACGGGGACCAGTCGAGCCCCAAGCCGTTTCCACCGTCGATTGCATGTCGCTCACGCCGTTCACATATCGCGCCTGACCGTGCTCGTCGGCATGAACGACGGAGGCATAGAGACCGTCCTTCGAGGTCTTACCAGCCGACAGGCACTTGATTTCGCCCTTCATTCGGTGCCCTGGTTGCCAGTTCATGCCGTTGCGGGTCATGCGGAACAGTTTGCCGCCCATGCGGTTCGTGCAAGTGGGGTCTATCTGCATAGCGAACTCGCGGATGGCCTTATATGCTATCTGGCTCTGCTCTCCGGAGTTGGTGCATATCAACGCCTGGCCATTGACATCACCTAGGAAACAAACCTCCGTGAAGTCCTCAGCCGCGCCCAGCTCCGTCTTGCCGCTCTTACGCGTAAAGAACCAGTGCGCCTCCTGAATCAGCCTGCGCGTGTCCCATACCATGCCGTCCTTGCCTACCCATTCCGACGGCAGCAGCGCGTCGCCCTCGTAGTAGGGTCGCTCCATGCAGACGTCCGTCACGAACATGTGGATGGAGCACTCGGCATACACCTGGAACGGCATCAGCCGGACGTGCTGCTGTCCTCGCGGTGTCGAGAACTTCAGTCCGCCCTTCACATGCCGCCCGTCCTTCCACTGCCCCTCTATGGCGGTGATCTTCCGTCGCGCCCTTGGAATGTCCAGGTCGTAGGAGTCCATCAGTCGGAACGTCTTGCGGATGCCGAGCAGTTCGAATAAATTTGCATGTGAAGCATGATTGGAGATGGCATCCTCAATATACGTGATGAGACGGCTGTCTATCTCGTTCAATTTCGGTGCGTAGTGTGGTAGCCACTCCGCCAAGTCGCTCAGGCATTTCTCCTTCGCCTGCTTTAATTGTTCGATGTCGTTCATTTGATAGAATAATGTTAGAATGGCGCATCACAACCTTTCGGCCTATCGAAACCGATGTTAATGCTGTATCGCCAAAAATAGATGGTGAAGCCAGTCGTGCGTGGTTTTGTCGCTCCGCATTTAGGCATTGAGCAATAGCATTGATTCTTGCGAAAACTGATGAACGGGTCGCCATGCCAATACGCCCTGTGATATTTTCTGATTGTCATAGTTCGCTCTTTGTTACTCGTGACCTTTCAGGAATGAAACACAAGCCCGCGCCGTTGATGTCGTCGTAGTAGGCACAGAGGCAACCAGTGCCAGCGTACCAAAATTCGCGGTCGGTATGCTCCAGCGTCTTCTCCAATAGCCGACGGGCTATCTTCTGCAACTTCTCGATGGTGTACTCCCGATTTTGGAGATACATCACGCTCCGAACCAGTTCAAAGTCGAAACCCTTGATGATTTCGTCGATGACCTTTTGTTTCTTCTCGTCTCTCATTTCTCGCCCTCCTTTTTATCGTATCTCTCCACCCACTTATGCTCTTTCAGGTCGTAGATGCCGACGTTCCAATTTGCGATGATGGTGCAAGGAATGTCGAAGTATTTGTTGATGAACTCGCGCCACTCATTTTTTGCATCTTCTTTCTTGCAGAATGTCACGTCTTGGTCATCGTCAATATTGTGGTCACAGTAGAACTTGTCCGTCATCTGGTCGGCTATGTCGTCCAGCGATGGCGCAAAGTCGGCAGGCTCGAACGTCTCAGCCGTGCCGACGTAGATACAACCTGTGTAGTCGCAATCCTCATCGAACGGGTTGCCGTCCTTATCGTCCCATGACGATTGTGCATACTCAATCACTTCTTCGATTGTGTCGAAGAGGTCAGCCTCGCAGTGCGTGTCTTCCGTACCGAAGGCATACTTTAATTTCTTTTCTTCCTTCATAGTTCCTTTATAATTCTTGATAATTCTTGCAAAATTGGCAAGTATTGGCAAAAAACGAAGAGGAAAGACCTACATCTTCCCTCTTCTTGCGCTCCGTTGGTGCTCAGGCGAGCAAGCTCGGAGTCCATCATACATCATACATCCGAAGGCCTACGGTTCCAGCCCCCCGCCCGTGTCCTGACTGCCGCCGCCGGTGTTGCCGCCGTTGTTGTCGCCAGTGTTACCACCCTGTGCGGGTTCGTCGTCGTTGGGGATGGCTGTGTCGGTTGCCACCATCTTAACCTTTTGTGCCTGCTTGCTCAGTGCAAACTGCTTGCTGAACTTCACGCCGATCGTGGCACCAAGCACCCAATTAAGGCGGTCGGTAGTCAGGTCGCTTTCCTCGGCACGGGTGCGGACGGGAACGCTTGGGTCTGCCGTGTGGGCTGCTGTGGTCTCGCGCTCGATGTCGGCATCACTCACGCTGCCGTTCACCTTCGGGTAGATGCTGACCATCTTTGTGCCCGTGTGGTCCGCCAGGCTAATGCGGTTGCTCTCCAACACCTCCTCGCTGATAATGTCGGCGATGGCCGCGATGACCGTTGTCACCTCGTAAGCCTTTACGCCAGTACGAGCGGGCGAGGCTGGTGCTTGGCCTTGATTTCTTCTACTGTCATAGCTCCTTTGGGTTAAAATTCTGCGACCATCTCTTTGACGTAGGCTTCCATCATGTCGTGGAATGAGCCAGCGAACTGCTCTTTGAACTTGATGGTGCCTGCGCTTATCTCCATGTCAACGTAGCTGTTGAGAAAGCCGATGCCGTACTTCTTGCAGATGGGTTGCATCTCGTCGCGGAAGGCTTGGATGCGCTCTTGAATGTTGAACACCTTGGCACGTTCCTCGCGTCGGCCTACATCGTAGCCCTTCTTGAAGCCCTCTTTGGCATAGTACGATGACAGATGCGGCAGCGTCACGTCGTGAGGGTTGTCTGGGTTGCGCAGATTGTTATGCACTGCGTTGTAAACATCGTCGCCATACTTATGCATGGACTTCTCAGCTGACTCCGACATGCGGATGTCCTGCTTCTTGTTTCGTCTTTTTCTGCTCATAGTTCCTGTAATTGTTTAAGTAAATCTTTCGTTTCCTTGATGCACCAGTCGCGGTCGAGGTGCGGCCCGTCATCGTAGTGCATGGTATCGAAACCGAACACCCAATAGTCTTTGGGTATTTCGTCGAAGTTGTCGAAGTCGATGCACTCCGTATCGTTGCGCCATCCGTCGGCCTTAATTTCCTCAATCGGCTCACCAAACGTCAACCCGCCGTGAATGTCTATCACGTTGTTGGCTTCGTCGTAGTGTTTGCCATGCAGCGGATGCTCTGGCGGTACTGCGACGTAGCCGTTAGCATAACCCACACCGATTGAGCATCGGTGCAAAATGTCGGACTCTGTAAAACGCTTGTTTACTGAGTTGTTCAAAAATGCAAATAGTCTCTTCTCCATAGTTCCTTTTATTTATCTTATTGCTCGTTTCAATTCAGTTATAAACGTGGCAGTCGATTCGAGGGCATTGTATATCAGTCCCCAATTCTCGTTTGCCTCTGCTGTATGGATTGCCGCAAGGCATTCGATGTCGTCCTCATATATCTTTGCCAATAACTTGACCGCCATCTTGCGCTTCTGGGCGCGAGTGTCCTCAGTAGTCATTCCTTCAATTCGTGTAATTCGTGTTCAAAAGAAAACGAGAGGCACCCTCGTCGGATGTCTCTCGATGTCGATTGCGATGTCTGCCGATTACGGCTCCAGCCCGCCGCCCGTGTCCTGACTGCCACCGCCCTGCTGGTTGCCGCCGTTGTTGTCGCCAGAGTTACCACCTTGTGCGGGTTCGTCGTCGTTGGGGATGGCAGTGTCGGTTGCCACCATCTTAACCTTCTGCGCTTGCTTGCTCAGTGCAAACTGCTTGCTGAACTTCACGCCGATCGTGGCACCAAGCACCCAATTAAGGCGGTCAGTGGTCAGGTCGCCCTCCTCTGCCACTGTGCGGACGGGAACGCTCGCGTCTGCCGTGTGGGCTGCTGTCGTCTCGCGCTCGATGTCGGCATCACTCACGCTGCCGTTCACCTTCGGGTAGATGCTGACCATCTTTGTGCCCGTGTGGTCCGCCAGGCTAATGCGGTTACTCTCCAGCACCTCCTCGCTGATAATGTCGGCGATGGCTGCGATGACCGTTGTCACCTCGTAAGCCTTTACGCCAGTACGAGCGGCAATCTTTTCAGCCAACTCGGAGTTGGTGATCTCGTTGTTAATTACCGCTTCGGCAAAGAAGCTGTGGCTGCCCTGCTGGGCACTCGTCGGGTTGTACTCCCGAACCCTGTACTTGACTTTACTCATTGTCGTATCGTTTTTAATTGTTCGATGTCGTTCATATTAGATATAAAAAAGAGAGGCACCCCGTCGTGGGATGTCTCTCGATTGATGATTCAGTGTGATGTGTTAGACGAAATCGACCTTCATGCCGAATTGGTCTGCGATGGTTTGCAAGGTGTCGAAGCCTACGCTGTACCGCCCTTGCTCGATTCGGCTGATGTGGTTGCGCTGCATACCCGTCATGGATGCGAGGTCGTTCTGCGTCAGCCCTTGACCTTTGCGGAGGTCAGCAATGCGCTGACCTATCCGCTGTCTCTCTTCTTCTTTGCTCATCTTTCTATAATGTCTTGGAGTGTGCTCATTACGTCGTCGATGCTGCTTGATGCGTCTTCGAGGTCGCTGACCGCCTCACTCATTGCGTCGCCCCTTTCGGAGTACTGGATGCTTTCAGGCAGGTTGTCGAATGCTTCCTGCTCCTCTTCGGTGATGCTTTCGATTTGCTCTTTGAGCGTTCCCAGTTGGTCGATGATTTCCTCAATCGCCTTACGTCTTGCCTTATTCATAAGATGTCCTCCTTATCCGTTGCGTAGTCATAAGTTCTGATTGTGTCGCCCTCGCCAAACATGATGTCGATAGAATCACGAGCCGAGTCAAACGTCACGGGGTCGTCGAAAGTAAGAGTGGTGAATGGCATCTGATGCTCTTTCATGTAGGCTACGGCCTGCTTGATTGCACCTTCAATGTCGTTGGAGTTTTCGATGATGAAATCCTCAATCGGTTCAAGCATTTCATCCAGGAGTGTGAAAGAATAAATCTGTGTCATAATTGTAAGCCGCTGTTATACGTTGCCGCCGAATCTTAATGTTTACGGTGCAAAGGTAAGCATTTTCCGTGAAAGTACCAAATATTATACAAAGAAATGTGTATTATTTGGTACTTTTTAACAATTTCACTTGAAATACTCAGCACATCGGAAGCCTTTTCTCGGCATAAACTCCTCAAACGAATGAGCGACAAAGTGCGCTTTCTTATTCACCCATCCTGCCATGTCCTTTTGCCATTGTGGGATAGGTCGGTGTGGATTGTCGGGATCACGATAGGGCTGTGCGTAGGCATATACCCCGTTACCCGTCTTGTTCTTTCTCGCGTCCTGAAGCCTGCGCCACCAATGGCAGATGCGGTCGTAGCACTCTTGCATGTTGTCGTTGAGCATGGTGTACAGGAAGAACTCGCCGTGGAATCCGTAACTGATTATCATTTCCATTGCCCTCTCGCATTGTGCTATCTGTGCATGGGTGTCACAACCGAAGCGGATGCGGTTCCCGTCGAGCCACTTGACCTTTGCCAACAGTTGAGCGTATTCGTCAGTCACTAACCTTGCGTCGAGTGCCTGGTTAAAGTCCACACGATAACCACGATCTATGATTTTGCGGAGTTGCGCCTTTGCGTAGTCGCCAGCGGCTAAGATGTTGTTATCCATCAGCACCAACTTCGTGCGGCCTTCAATGGCTATCTCGTCGCAATCCATATACGGCACGATCTTTCCTTCTTTCCTCGGCACCACACACCACGGGCACTTGTTCGGGCATCCCCTTGTCAGGAATCCGTAGGCCGTGTCCGATGGGATGCTTGGGTAGATGGAATAGTCGGGCTGTGTGCGGTCTATTTCGTCAGGTAGTCGGCTTTCGATATTGTAACCCGTACCGCCTCGGATGATTTCGTCGGCATCGTACATCGTCAGATCGTCGGGCGAGAAGTTGAACACCTTCGACATGTAGATGCGGTCGTAGTGCTCGAAGCCGTTCACCCATTCCACGGTGTCGCCGTGTTCCTTGTGCCAACGGGCAATCTTGCAAAGGGCGATGTTCGGGTAGATCGTCGCTCCCCACTTCTTTTTCTTCGCGTGTCCGTCGACATCTACAAGTCCTATCTTCATTCGTTCAATTCGTTCAATTCGTGTTCAAAGAAAACGAGAGGCACCCTTGCGGATGTCCCTCTTTCGGGCGTGACTTATCTTGTCAGGCATGCGAGGCTTTGGTAGAGCGTGGAGGTAGAGGGAGTCGAACCCTCGTCTTACTGACTTCTTATAGAAACTTCATTACGTGCGTTGGGGCTGACCAGATAGCTGGACGAGCGTTCCACCACCGCATTTTGAGAAAACGCGGAAAACATTGGCCGTGACCTTTATGTTCCTTCGCAAGTCACCCGCGAGGTGCTTATGCGGCTGCGCGCATTTCAGCACGGGGAGTCATATTGACAACCTTAGCGTTTATTTGTTTTGCCATTTCAAAGCATGACTGCTTGCACGATTTCTTGCCTTCCATCAGCAATCAAAACCAAAATACCCCCATTGAAAAAGGTCAGCGCGGATTATATATTGCCGGGCGTGTACTTAGCCGTACCTCATTGCGGGCCATGACACCTTGCCCGCCCAGGCAGGAATAATTCTCAAACGCTGTTTCCCATTCGCTCAACGGTTGTGGCTATGTCCCGCTTTTGCGAATTTGCTAACCTTTTATTTCGTTCAATTATTCATGATTCCTTTTTCTCTCAGTTTCACTGTCAGTCGGCTCACGTTGTGGTCTTTGTCGAAAGTCACGTCTATATGCTCAACGTCATCCGTCAGCGTTATAGTCGTAATCATGCCATTGGCACCTGTCTGCTGAATCTTAATCTTTTCTTCCATAATTCGTTTAACCTTTTATTCCATCAATAAACTCATCCAGGCTGTTCGTGGCCTGCTTCGCACTCGGGTCGTCCGTCTTCACCGCCGCCTTCGCCGCCGTCAGCCCCAGCATCTTCGCCCACCGCTGACAGTTCGCATCCTGACTCAGCAGCGTCGCCACATGCGGGTGTTGCTTCTTGACCCACAGCCCGCTGGTGTTCTGCGTCTCAAGCATTCCGTCGTGCTTCATCACTACTGCCTCGTAAAAGTCGTACAACTCCAATGCTTTTGCATAGCGTCGGATGGTCAGGTCAAGCCCCTTCGGAATCTCGCCCCCGTGCGCCTCCGCCACCTGTTGCCGAATCTGTGTTATATATGTTGCTGCTTTCATTGTTGTCAAGAATTAGAGACGTTCCTTTATTTTATTGCTCACATTTTCGATACGAATCAATAAGCCTTCTTGCTTTGAGTAAGGATTGACCAATAGTCCGATGGTGTGCGGTACACCTCTCATACACGATGGCGTTTGAATCATGGCATCCTCAAACATACTGCCTGCCAACTGAATGCAAGCGAACTCAATGGACTTGGGGATTTCTCCGTATTCTTTTCGGATGTCGTCGAAAGTCTTGCCCATGATTTCTTGGATGTACTTTTCAGCATCCATGCAACAGGCTTCTGCCGTATAGTCGAGGTCGTTGCAATCGTATCGGCAATGTTGCTTCAAAATGCCAACAGTCAGTATTTCCATCGCTCACTCTCCTTTCCACGCTTTCATAAATTCCTCAAAGTCGCTGCCGTCAAACCAAACCATTTCGCTGATTTTAGCCTGCGGAGTGAACATGATTCCAAACACAACGTCGCCCGTGACGTTCTCCTTGATAAGCCCCGAAATGCAAATCACCTTGTCGGTATCTACCCACATCGGCATTTTGTCGGGCTGGTCTTTCATAAACTCCTTGAAGTCTTTGCCTGTCAGTGCCTTTGCAAAGATACCTTCAATACCATTACTTCTTTCGAGATTTTCTGCGATTGCATCCGCAAACGTTCTTCTTGTCAATTTAATCTTCATAGTTCCTTTTATTCTTGATTACTGTTTCTTCTCCCTTGGCTTACGAAATTTGATAGGCATCTGCCCTGACTGGACATAGCCCAAACGATATTTGTTGTAGTCCACCGCCCGCACCACCATGATGCCCGGCTTCACCTCCTTCTCCTGCCACACCTGCCAAAGACCGGCACGGGTGCAAGGTCGGTCCAGTTTGTGCTTGTCATCCTTGTCAGTACGTCGCGCCTTGATCATCCGCTCGCTCAACGATTCGCGGGTGCCCAGACAGACGTGGCTCTGCTGCCGCCCGAACTCACGCTCATCCTTCGGGATCAGACCCAGCAGCGGACAGTCCAGACACCTGTCCGGCTCATCCTCTCGCAGATTGATGTCGATAAAAATTATTTTTGGCATTTCGTGGGTAATTAAATGTTCGTATCTCAACCGCCCCCCGTGGGACGGTCGTAGTTGGTAGGTGGATAAAAACACCCCCCTTAAAAAGTGAT